>Ga0210057_1000154_pt1 | contig 127518 bp, 108 predicted proteins | sample CryGeyCG2114_010_2_FD_183968 | JGI IMG/M metagenome (GOLD analysis project Ga0210057, IMG submission 183968) | Groundwater microbial communities from aquifer - Crystal Geyser CG10_big_fil_rev_8/21/14_0.10 (SPAdes) (version 2) | ecosystem: Environmental > Aquatic > Deep subsurface > Groundwater...
CCTTCGTCCAAAAAATCGGAACGAACCATGCGGTTCGTAACAAATCCGCCCATTTTTCCGTCCCGTCGCCGAGTGGTTTCGTCGCAGAGCGACGGGGGTTTTTGCCCCATTCCGCGCCGCAGGCGCGCGGCTCCTCCGCGCTTTCAGCGCGAGAAGTATCGTTTGGTGCACCCGGCAGGACTCGAACCCACAACCCCTTGGTCCCCCGCCTGCCATGCTGTGCGCCCGGCAGGACTCGAACCCACAACCCCTTGGTCCGAAGCCAAGTGCTCTATCCAATTGAGCTACAGGCGCATATTCTGCGGGCAGGGAAGCCAAGTGCTCTATCCAATTGAGCTACGGGTGCAGAACTTGCATATAGTAACAATTTGGACAAAAAAAATCAACCTATTTGAAAATAAAAAAACTGTCGCTCCGAACTTGACTTGGAATCCAGTTTTTTATTCTGGATTCAAAATTAAATTCAGGACGACAATATGTTTAATCCATCAGTTCCGGATTTTGCATGTGAAATTGAGCGTTCTCTTTGGAAATTAATCCTTGTTCGTATAAGTTCATTAAATCTTGATCCATAGTAATCATGCCTTCTTCGGCTGAAGTTTGAATGACGGATTTAATCTGCGGAATTTTATTTTCGCGAATTAAGTTAGCAATCGCTGGCGTGCTCACCATCACTTCCCGAGTGGCTATGCGCCCGCCGCCTTCGCGCGGAATTAAACGTTGCGAAATAACCGCCCGCAGCGTCATGGAAACTTGGAGACGGATTTGAGTTTGTTGATGAGGGGGGAAGATATCAATAATACGGTCAATTGTTTGCCCGGCGTTATGAGTGTGTAGCGTGGCCAAAACCAAATGCCCGGTTTCAGCTAGCGTAATAGTCGTAGCGATAGTTTCCAAATCCCTCATTTCGCCAACCATTATCACGTTTGGATCTTGACGCAACACATGCACTAAAGCATTTTGGAAGGCATTCATATCAGAATGCAACTGCCGTTGAGCGATGTAGCTTTTGTTGGATTTGAAAATGAATTCAATTGGGTCTTCCAAGGTAATAATGTGTTCAGCCCGGTTTTGATTAACGTGGTCAATCATAGCGGCTAGCGAGGTGGATTTACCTGACCCAGTTGGTCCGGTAACGAGTATCAGCCCTTGGTTTAAGTTCATTAAATCATAAACGATAGGCGGCATACCTGCCTCTTCCATGCTGGGGATATTTGACGGAATAATACGGGCGGCCATGCCCACAGTATCTTGAGCCCAAAACAAGTTAACCCTAAAACGAGATTTAGCTTTGTTCTCATAGGACACGTCAAATTCACGGTCGTCGGTAAATAATTGTTTTTGTTTCTCGGTTAAAATGCTAAACGCCAAGGCTTGCGTGTCCTTAGCGCTTAATTTGGGTTTTCCGGCGATCGGTTGAAGATTGCCGTCAATTCTAAGAATGGGAGGTTGGCCGGCCATGATATGGACGTCCGACGCGCCCTCTTTAACCCCAATTGTAAATATTTCTTCAACGGTCATTGTTCGCTTTTAATTGCCAAATTATTATAACAAAAATTTAAATGGATTGCCACGCCACGTCTGACGTGGTCACGTCGCTTCGCTTATTGCAATGACATGGAATGAATTATTCCCAACCTTTAGCTTCTAAGGCTTTTGTCGCCGCGTCAACTTGCCCCTCCTGCTTACTCTTGCCTTCGCCACGGGCCACGAGCTCTGTAGCTAAGTAAATGCCAATTACAAAATGTTTGTCATGATCAGGGCCCGACTCCTCTAAGACTTTGTAAGATGGGGTAATGCTAAGTTTTTCTTGGGCTAATTCCTGAAACCGGCTTTTGGGGTCAATATATAATTTTTGTTCAATAATTTCAGGTAATTGGCCAATTAACTTTTCAGTCACAAACTTTTGTGCCGCCTCATAGCCTTGATCTAAATAAATTGCCCCCACAATTGCCTCAAACGAATTGGCTAAAATATATTGGCGTGACTTTGAGTTAATGTCTTTGGATTCGCCTTTGCTTAAAAATAAAAATTCATCCACTTTTAACTTTTGTGCGATAGATGAAAGCATTTTACTATTGACTAAACTTGACCGCCAATTGGTTAGTTCACCTTCCGGGTTTGGATAGTGGTGATACAAATAATCAGTCACGATAATTTCAATTACGGCATCTCCCAAAAACTCCAACCGTTCGTTGTGGTCAAGTTTAAATCCAGGATTCTCATTTAAGTATGACCGGTGGACCACTGCCATTTTTAAAAGATTTTTATCACTAAAAGTGACGCCGATATTTTTTTCTAATTGTGATAAATTATTTCCCGCCATCTTATTTAGTTTTATCGTCATTGGCCTCATCTTTGTAGATTGATCCAAGTACGCCGTTTACAAATTTACCAGACGTACCACCTCCAAAAGCTTTGGCTAATTCAATTGCTTCGTTAATTGCCACTTTATCCGGCACTTCATCGCTAAATTTCATTTCATATACGCCAATGCGTAAAACATTGCGGTCAACAATTGTAATTTGATCCAGCGGCCATTGGGGCGCGTATTTTTTTATGCACTCATCAATTTCTTTAATATTATCAATTACGCCTTTGGAAAGTTCGTCAATAAATTGATTTTCAGTTAGTCCTGGGCCAAATTCTTTTTTGTTGTGTTCTAAAAGTGGCGACAAATCTGTTTCTTTGCGGCCGTTAAAATCCCATTGAAAAAGAGTTTGTAAGACGATGGTGCGAGCTAGGTGTCGGTTTGACATAAAGAGCAAAAAAGAACAAATGAGTTTATTGAATTTTAAGCCGATGTTTTTTCTTTGGTTTTATTTTCTTTAGCTTCTTTACTCTTGGCTTCAACCTTTTCTCCGCCGGCTCCTTGGGATTGCCTCTTGGTTTTTTCCCCGCCTTCCCTTTGCTTCGGACGGGCAGGCTTTTTAGTTTGGGATGCCTTTTTATTGCTTAATGGGCGGCCTTTGTAAGTATGGCATTCAGGGCAGGCACGGTGAGGCACTACTGCCGCGCCGCATTTAGCGCATTTACTTAATTTTATAGAAGACAAAGCATGGTGAGAGCGCCGGCGGCGAACAGAGCTATTTGTGCGTTTTTTCTTGGGTACTGACATTTATGTATTCATTATACTTAGTAAAGCCCTCCGAGTATAGTATAAAACTTCCTATTTGGCAATTAAATAAAACTAACTGACGCGACTTTGTCGCCAGCGGCTTTGAAGCGCATTAAACGTACGCCTTGGGTTGCCCGGCCTAAGATATTAACAGATTTAAGCGGCAAGCGAATAACTTGGCCCTTGTTTGAAATAATAATGATATCGCCTTCGTCCGATTTTGCATTGACAACCGTAGCATAAACAATTTCCCCGGTTTTAGCAGTGACACTTGCGGTTTTGACACCTGATCCGCCGCGGCCTTGAACTTTGTATTGGGAAATTCCGGTGCGTTTGCCAAAGCCATTGCTCATTACTACAAGCAATTGCCCGTCTTTTTTCAAGGCATCACTGACTACGTCCATACCGACCACCTCATCGTCTGCTTTTAGGCGGATACTTTTCACCCCAGCGGCATTGCGGCCCATGGCGCGGATATTTTTTTCAGCAATGCGTATAGATTGCCCCTTTTTGGTGGCCAACACAACGTCGTCTTTACCGGTAGATGGGTCAACCCATTTAAGCGAATCGTTTTTGCGCAACTTGATCGCGATTAGCCCGGAGCGGCGAATGTTTTTAAATTGATCAATCGGTACTTTTTTAACGCTACCTTTGACAGTTTCCATCATAAAATATTTGTAGTCTTGCACTTCTTCCATCGATAAAATAGAAGTTACTTTTTCATCTGAGTTTAATTGCAAGAAGTTAACTATGGCTTGTCCCTTGGCAGTGCGCGAAGCTTGCGGCACTTCATAAGCTTTGAGTTGAAATACGCGCCCGGAAGTAGTAAAAAATAACAAATCGGCGTGAGTAGTAGTTACCAACAAATTAGAGACCACATCTTCTTCTTTAGTAGCCAACCCCATCACGCCTTTGCCGCCGCGACTTTGCGTTTTGAAAGTATCAGGAGTTAAGCGTTTGATATAACCACTTTCAGTCATGGCGACAATTGTATCTTCATTCGGAATTAAATCTTCGGCTGAAAATTCTTCCGCGCCAGATCCGACTACTTTAGTTTTTCTTTCGTCGCCGTATTTTTCTTTCAATTCGCTTAATTCTTTTTTAATAATGTCTAAAATTCTCTTGGGCGATTTTAAGATGCTTTCCAATTCTTTTATCAAGGCCAATTTTTCCTTCAATTCTTGCTCCACCTTTAATCTTTCTAGTCCGGCCAGCGCTTGTAGGCGCATTTCTAAAATAGCGACTGATTGCCGTTCGGTGAGCTTGAATTTTTTCATTAAGTTAGCCTTGGCAACCTCTTTATCCTTGGATTTTTTAATCGTGTTGATAATGGCGTCAATTTTTGTTAGCGCCATTTTTAAACCTTGTAAGATGTGAGCGCGATCTTTGGCTTTAGTCAAATCATATTCGGTGCGGCGGCGGACTACTTCTTGGCGATGTTTGATGTGCTCTTCCAGCACCATTTTCAAAGTCAAGACACGCGGTTGGATGCCATCAACTAAGGCGAGCATGTTGACATGAAAACGATCCTGTAATTGAGTCAGCTTAAACAGGCGATTTAAAATCTTTTTTGGATATGCGTCTTTTTTCAAATCAATTACCACCCGGACTTCACCCTTGGAAGATTCGTCGCGTAAATCCTTAATCCCGTCTAATTTTTTGTCCTTAACTAGCTCCGCGATTTTTTCAATCACGTTAGCTTTATTAACTTGATACGGGACTTCAGAAATAACAATCTGATAACTGCCGTTTTTAGCCTCTACAATTTCAGTTTTCGCCCGCATTACAATCCCGCCTTTTCCGGTGGCGTAAGCTTGGAGGATATCTTTTTTGTTGTAAATAATTCCGCCAGTTGGAAAGTCCGGACCTTTCACAAATTGCATCAAATCTTCCACGGTGACTTTGGGGTTATCAATTAAGTGGGTGATGCCATCAACTAATTCTGTTAAATTATGCGGCGGAATATTTGTTGCCATACCAACGGCAATACCAATCGTCCCGTTCAAAAGTAAGTTTGGCAGCCTGGCGGGTAAAACTGATGGTTCTTCACGAGTGGCATCATAATTAGGGCGCCACTCAACAGTGTCTTTTTCAATATCAAATAACAACTCCTCGGCGATTGATTGGAGCTTAGCTTCGGTATAACGCATCGCGGCCGCGCCGTCACCGTCCATTGAACCAAAGTTACCTTGGCCATTTACTAATTTGTAGCGCATGGCGAAATCTTGAGCCATGCGAACCATGGAATCGTAAACTGCCACATCCCCGTGAGGATGATATTTACCCAATACTTCACCAACGACAGTGGCTGATTTTCTAAATTTGGCACTTGGTTTTAAGCCAACGTCCCACATCGCGTACAGAATGCGGCGATGTACTGGCTTTAGCCCGTCACGTACGTCAGGCAAAGCGCGGGCAATAATCACGCTCATGGCGTAATCCAAATACGAAGTTTGCATCTCATCCACGATTGGTTGAGGTACTAAGCCGACACGTTTAATTACTGTCGGGATTTGTGGTTTGTCCTCTTTGGCTTTGACCTTTTTAGGGGTCGGCTTAGCGTTAGATTTTTTGGAAGATTTTTTAGCCATATATTATCCTTACTCTGCCTGGTGTACTATTTTTGGTATCGTGCTAGTAGCAGTTGAGCTATTAGTTTGTTGCAAAATTGATTTTTTAATTATCTCTATTTGTTGCGGTGTCAAATTCGTTTTATCGGTTTCTGTTGCGATATTATCCGTAGTGGTTGTAGATAAACTTTCTAAAATTTGCGGGACATCGGCGAACTGTTCTTTGGTTAAATCTAATCCGTTTTTTGCTTGTTGCCATAAATTTTCCAGCTCCTTTTTACTATTGTGTTCGTTAGTTTTTGATCCCGTTTTATCAAATTGGTTAGGCAATGTTATTATCCAAACGATAAATATAATTATCATCAGCCCACCGACTATTAAAGTCAAAATTTTTTTTCTTACCGCATAAGGCAATGTTTCAATCGGCGAACGCTTGGACATTTAAATTTATGCATTATTCAACAAAATTACTTCCATAGTTTCAGCCGGTAAATCCTTTTTGTTAATTTTTAGTTTGTTCATTGGCTCTGATGGCTTGACGCCAATTTCTTTAACAAAGTCATCGACCGGATCAAGCTTAGCTTTTAAGCCTTTGGTTTTGTAGTAAATCGGAATTACAATTCTCGGTTCAATGTGGTTTACTACCTTAGCCGCCTGGCTAGCGTTTAAAACGCTGGCACCGCCAACCGGCACTAATAAAATATCGGATCCTTCAATCCGCTCTAATTGGCCGTTTTCTAAATCGTGATTTAAAGTCCCTAAATGGGTGACCGATAAGCCGTCTAGCTCTACGCGGTAAATTATATTTTCTAACTCTTTATTGCCATTGTGAATGCCAATGCCATAAACAAAAATGGTATTGACCTCGTATTCGCCCGGGTTATTAATTACAAACGGTTTATCACTGTTTGTCCCTTTAACCTCAGCGATATTATTATGAGGCGCTGAATTGTGGTAGGAAGCGACAACGTCAGCGGCTAGCCGCGGAACTTTTAGCCCCACTGATTTGTCAAAAGGGTCAATCACAATACTGGCCGAGTCAGTAAAAAGTTTAACGCAAGATAGGCCGTACCACTGAATGTTCATAATTTTATAAAATGAAAAATGCAACTAAATACCGGTTGCAAAGCTTTAATTACATGAGTCTTTTAGCCAAAAAAGTATCGATTCATCCATTTTTCTAGCCGCCATAATATTACCATTTTTTAGCCTTAGTGTAAAGGAATTTTAGCCAAATTAAATTATTAAAAATTGGCTAAAATTAGCAAAAAAATTTAGATTAAAACCAATAAACATAAATTATACACCTACATATTTGACAAACTCATATGATTGTGATAACCTGTGTGAGTTATCAACAGGAAGACCCCGCTATTCGAATCATCGAAACAATAAACTTTTCACAATACTTAGTGGGTTACACAAATCAAAATTAGTTTGGGGAGCATTAAACTCGCTCTAGTTAGCCTAGAGGGAGGTATTTTTATTTGCCAGCTAGGTAGTTTAACTAAAAGTTTTATCTTGCTTTCAGCTTGCGGGCAAAGAGTAAATCTAAAAAAACGTTAAAAGTCAGTTATTGCGCCATCTGATTTTGGGCATGATATTAAACCTCTTTAATCTAAATGAATAAAACATCCCAACGGACTTACTTTACTACCAATCGCCAAGCGATGGAGTTGCCTGATTTGGTTGAGGTTCAAAAAAAATCTTATGATTGGTTTTTAAAAGAAGGTTTGCAGGAGTTATTCGCGGAAGTTTCTCCAATTCGGGATTTTATTGGCCGTGACTTGGAACTATCATTTGGCAAATATCATATTGGTGATCCTAAGTTTAGTGAAAACGTAACTAAAGCCAAAAATTTAACCTACGAAGCTCCCTTGCGCGTTGAGGTAACCTTATTTGATAAGCGCAAAAATAAAAATAATACGCAAGAAGTTTACTTGGGAGATTTTCCTCTCATGACTTCCCGCGGCACATTTATTATTAATGGTATTGAGCGGGTGGTAGTAAGCCAGCTAATTCGATCAGCGGGTGTTTTTTTTAATTCCGAAACGATTGGGGATCGCCGCTTTTATGGAGCCAAAGTAATCCCTAATCGAGGTTCCTGGTTGGAATTTGAAACGGATGGCAATGGTGTTATTTGGGTCAAAATTGATCGGAAAAGAAAGGTTGCCGCAACTTCATTACTGCGTGCTTTTGGTTATGGCAGCGATGACGAGATTACAGAATTGTTTAAAGATGTTGATACTCATCCAAATATTAAATACATTGACAATACTTTACTCAAAGATGTCGCTGATAGCATGGATGAAGGATTAATTGAAGTATACAAGCGTATTCGCCCAGGCGATTTAGCGACCGCCGATAACGCCAAATCATTAATTTATTCAATGTTTTTTAATTTTGATCGGTATGATTTTGGCCGTGTTGGCCGGCATAAAATTAATGAGCGGTTTAATTTTAAAATTGAAAATACTCCTGAAAATCGAGTGTTAAGAGTTGAAGATATTGTTGAAGTTTTGAAAGAAATTATTAGTTTAAACATTTCTCAAAAAGCCGCTGATGATATTGATCATTTAGGCAACCGCCGCGTTCGTGCGATTGGAGAATTAATCCAAAATAAATTTCGAGTTGGCTTAGCTCGAATGGAACGCATTGTTAAAGACCGGATGAGTACGTTGGATATTGATGAGGTCAGTCCAAATAAACTCATTAACGCCAGACCCGTGATCGGTGCGGTTAAAGAGTTCTTCATGTCATCGCAGTTATCACAATTCATGGACCAAACTAATTCTTTGGCCGAATTGGAACATAAACGACGATTATCGGCTATGGGTCCGGGCGGCTTATCGCGTGAAAGAGCTGGCTTTGAAGTGCGCGATGTTCATCCAACCCACTATGGCCGCATCTGCCCTATCGCCACCCCCGAAGGACCAAACATCGGTTTAGTTGGACATTTAGCTTCCTTTGCCAAAGTCAACGATTACGGTTTTATTGAAACGCCTTATCGTAAAATTGTTCACGACCCAGCCAACAAGGCTTCAAGCACAACCGGTGAAATTGCGCGTCAAGATATTAAGCATCCTTCTAGCGGGGAATTAATACTTGCGGCTAAAGAAAAAATTACGAGCCAAAAAGCTAAAGAATTAGAAAAAATAAACGAGCTAGAAACAATTCCAGTTGTGCCAAGAGTAACTGATGAAATTGTTTATTTAAGCGCTTTACAAACTCAAAAAACAACGACTACCGCCGCCACCACGCCAATTGATGAGAACGGTCATTTTGTCAAAGACTACGCTGAGGTGCGCCGCTTTTCAGAACCAGAAACTGCACCGGTACATTTGATTGATTATATGGATGTGGCGCCTTATCAAATTATTAGTATCACGACTGCTTTAATTCCGTTTTTGGAACATGATGATGCCGTACGCGCTTTAATGGGATCTAACATGCAACGTCAAGCCGTGCCATGCGTTAAACCGCAATCTCCAATTGTTGGCACTGGCGTGGAAGCGCGAGCGGCCCGCGATTCCGGTCACGCGGTAGTCAGCCAAGTTGACGGGATTGTGCATTATGTTGATGCTAAAAAAATTGTAATTAAAGCTGATGGTAAAAACCATGAATATGAATTGAATAAATTTGTTCGTTCTAACGCCGCGACTTCCATAAACCAAAGAGCGATTGTAGACAAAGGCGATAAGGTCAAGGCCGGGCAAGTTATTGCTGATGGCAGTTCCACCGACGGCGGTGAGTTGGCTTTAGGTCAAAATATTTTTGGCGCATTTATGTCTTGGGAAGGTTATAACTACGAAGACGCAATTATCATTTCTGAACGAATTGTTCAACAGGACCGTTTCACCTCTATTTATATTGAAGATTTTCAAGTTGAAGTTCGCGAAACAAAATTGGGACCTGAAGTTGTGACCTCTGACATCCCAAACATCAGCGAAGAAAAATTGAAAGATTTAGATGTTGAGGGGATCGTCCGCATCGGTGCCACTGTAAAGTCCGGTGATATTTTAGTTGGAAAAATTACACCCAAGGGTGAAACCGAGCTTTCGGCCGAAGAAAAATTATTACGCGCTATTTTTGGTGAGAAAGCGCGTGATGTGCGGGATAGCTCATTATACTTAGAGCACGGTGAGCAGGGCCGCGTTGTGGACGTGAAAGTTTTCTCTCGCGACCAAGGCGATCGTTTGTCCGCCGGCGTTATCAAGATGATCCAAGTTTCAATTGCCAATTTAAGAAAAATTCAAGTCGGTGATAAAATGGCTGGTCGCCACGGTAATAAAGGCGTGGTGTCGGTAGTTTTGCCGATTGAAGATATGCCTTTCACTAAAGAGGGCCGGCCGTTGGATATTTTATTATCGCCCCTTGGTATTGTTTCTCGTATGAACTTGGGGCAAGTACTGGAAACACACCTCGGCTTGGCCGCCGGTAAGTTGGGTTATAAGGTAGCCAGCCCTCCGCTGAACGGTGTGCCGGAATTAAAAATTCGTGAAGAATTAAAACGCGCTGGTTTTAATGAAGACGGCAAGATGACTTTGTATGATGGCCGCACGGGCGAATCATTTCATCATCGCGTGACGGTTGGACAAATTTACATGCTCAAACTAAATCATATGGTGGAAGATAAAATCCATCAGCGCTCAATTGGCCCGTACTCTTTAATTACCCAACAGCCCCTTGGGGGGAAAGCTCAATTTGGCGGACAGCGTTTCGGAGAAATGGAAGTTTGGGCCTTAGAAGCCTATGGCGCGGCTAACAGCCTCCAAGAAATTTTGACCATTAAATCTGACGATGTAATGGGGCGATCCAAAGCGTATGAATCTATTATTAAAGGCGAATCAATTCGACGAATTAATGTGCCGGAATCTTTTAATGTCATGTTGCGTGAATTAAACGGGTTGGGGTTAAGTGTTGATTTAGTAAACGTGGATGATAAAACTGGTTCAGTTAAAACGGTTGAAGCCCAAAGCCATGACGACAAAAAACGAACTAAAGAAAAAGCCAAATAATATGGCTGAAGATAAGCGACAATTTGATTTTAACGGTTTGCGTTTAGCCTTAGCGTCACCCGACCAAATTCATGATTGGTCTCACGGTGAAGTCACTAAACCAGAAACTATTAACTACCGTACTCAAAAACCGGAAAAAGACGGTTTGTTTGATGAACGCATTTTTGGCCCGTCGAAAGATTGGGAATGTTATTGCGGCAAGTATAAGAAAATTCGTTATAAAGGAATTGTCTGTGACAAATGTGGCGTGGAAGTTACTCGTTCGGTTGTGCGCCGTGAGCGCATGGGCCATATTAATTTAGCCGCCCCCTCAACCCATATTTGGTTTTTGCGCGGCGTGCCATCAAGGATTGGTTTGATATTAGATTTATCTTTGCAGTCGCTTGAAAAAGTTGTTTATTTTGCTAATTTCATCATCACTAAAGTAGATGAGGATTTGAAAAAAGACACTTTGGAACAAATCCGCCAAGAATATAAATCTAAAGTTAGTCGCATTGAAAAAGATGCAGCCAACCAAGTCAATCAAGTTAAAGTCAAGGCCAATGACAAAGACAAGGATAAAGATAACGTCAAATTGGACAGTCAAATCGCCAAATTAAACCAAGCTAAGGATAATCAAATTGCCGAGCTTGAGAAAATTTTACGCTTAGCTGAATCTGAACTGAAAGAGTTAAGGCCAATGACTGTTATTTCTGAGCATCAGTATCAAGATTTGTCTTTAAAATATGGCCATATTTTTGAAGCTGGTATTGGGGCTGAGGCTATTAGAGATTTGTTAGCCGAAATTGATTTATCAAAATTAATAACTGAATTGCAAGCCAAAATTGAAAATTCTCGCGGTGCGCAACGTGAAAAATTAATTAAGCGCTTACGCTTAGTTAAAAATTTTGACAAAAATAAAATTCGACCAGAATGGATGGTTATGACTGTAATTCCTGTAATTCCGCCGGATCTTAGGCCAATGGTTCCGCTTGACGGCGGCCGCTTCGCGACTTCGGATTTAAACGATTTGTACCGCCGTATTATTAACCGTAATAATCGCTTAAAGCAATTACATGAATTAAACGCGCCAGAAGTTATTATTAGAAACGAAAAGCGCATGTTGCAAGAGGCGGTTGACGCTTTAATTGATAATTCAGCCCGGCACGGTAAAACTGTAGTTGCCTCCACCGGCCAAAAACGCATGCTCAAATCTTTGGCTGACGTGCTTAAGGGTAAGCAGGGGCGTTTCCGACAGAATTTACTTGGAAAGAGAATTGATTACTCCGGGCGTTCGGTCATTGTGGTTGGCCCGAATTTGCGCTTAGATCAGTGTGGTTTGCCTAAAATGATGGCGCTGGAACTTTTCCGCCCTTTTATCATCAGCCGATTAATTCAATCAGAAATCGTACACAACGTTCGTTCTGCCAACCGTTACATTGACGCTGGCAATCCGGAAGTGATGGATATTTTAGAGGATATTATTGAAGACGCCACAGTTTTACTTAACCGCGCGCCGACCTTGCACCGCCTAGGTATCCAAGCCTTTAAGCCGGTGTTGATTGAAGGTAAGGCCATACAAGTTCATCCGTTAGTATGTCCGGCTTTTAACGCTGACTTTGACGGTGACCAAATGGCTGTCCACGTGCCGCTCACCCCCGCCTCAAAATGGGAAGCGAATAATTTAATGTTGTCATCAAAGAATTTGTTAAAACCAGCAACGGGCGATCCGATAGTGATGCCAAGCCAAGACATGGTTTGGGGCGCTTATTACATGACTTTGGTAAATGAGAAAAAAGAACCGAAAGCTTTTAGTTCATTTAATGAGGCCCACACGGCTTACCAACTTCGCAGAATTTCGATTCAAGATGAAATAATTTTACCGCTAACTGATACCGGGCGAAAATCAGTCATTGGCACTGAAGCGCAAGGGGATTTAATTAAAACGACAGTCGGGCGCTTATTGTTTAATCAAATTTTACCAAGAGACTTAGCTTATTATAATAAAACCGTAGAGAAAGGTACGCTTAAAGAAATTGTGGGCTTGACTTTTGAACGAGGAGAAGAAGCACTGGAAGAAAACATTAGGTTTATTGATGCTTTGAAAAAAATGACTTTTCATTATTTAACCCGCTCAGGGTATTCTTGGAGTATGGATGATTTGCCATTTATTGAGGCAAAACAAAAATTGATTGCCGCCGGTGATAAAGCTGTTGCAGAAATTGAAGATCAATACGCGACGGGGCTTTTAACCGACAGTGAACGCCATGCCAAAATTATAGAAATCTGGATGGACGCTAAAGACCAAATTGTAAAATCAAGCCGCGACACGTTAGATCGTAACGGCCCGGTTTATTCCATGGTGGAATCCGGTGCTCGCGGTTCTTGGTCGCAGTTGATTCAAATTATGGGCATGAAAGGCTTAGTGACTAACCCGTCTGGCGGCATTATTGAATTGCCGGTGAAAGGTAATTTCAAAGAAGGCTTTGATGTATTGGAATACTTCATATCTACTCACGGCGCGCGTAAGGGCTTGTCAGACACTGCCTTGCGAACCGCAAATGCCGGTTATTTAACCCGCCGGCTAGTTGACGTAGCCCAAGATTTAGTTATTAGCTCAAATGATTGTGGTGACACCACGGGAGAAGTTGTCAATTTAGAACAACAGCCGCGCAGCGGTTGGGATGTTTATGAAAAAGTTAAAGGTAGGGCTTTGTTAGCCGACGTACCTGCGCTTAAAAGTAAAAAAGTTTTAGTTAAAAAAGGCGAATTAATTACTCGAGAGGTAGTTGAATTGCTAAAAGCCAATAAGGTCAGCGAAGTTCACGTGCGATCTGTGCTGGAATGTAAATTAAAGAAAGGTATTTGCCAACAATGTTACGGTTTGGATTTAGGCCATAACCGTTTAGTGGACTTAGGCACAGCCGTAGGCGTGGTCGCCGCCCAAAGTATTGGCGAACCAGGCACCCAGCTTACAATGAGAACTTTCCATACCGGCGGTGTGGCGGGACTAGACATTACCCAAGGTTTGCCGCGAGTTGAAGAAGTTTTTGAAGCTAGAACGCCGAAAGTCAAAGCCATTTTGTCTGAGGTTGACGGTAAAGTGAAAATTGAAAAACCGAACGGCGAAGGCAAAAATTCAAGTCGCAGTAAAATTGTAAAAATAGCATACGAAGAATTAGAAGAAGATGTGTATGCCTTTCCTAAGGGTAAAGATAAGCCTAATTTGGCGGTTAAAGACACTGAGTCAATTAAAAAAGCCAGCCTGCTTTTCACCACTCCAAAACGTGAAAAAGTTGTCGCTAAGCGAGACGGAATTGTTAAAGTTGAAAAAGATAAAATTACCGTGACTGTAAAAACCGAAAAGTTTAAGGAATATGTTATTCCGCCAGAATTCAGCTTGTTAGTTGAAGAAGGCGATTTAGTAGCCAAGGGGCAAGAGCTTACCAACGGTAGCTTTGATTTGCAACAAATATACAAATTGCGCGGCAAAGAAGAAGCCCAAAATTACATTGTCAAAGAAATTTTGAACATTTACCATTCCCAGGGCCAAAAGTTAAACGATAAGCACGTTGAATTAATTTGTCGCAAAATGTTTTCTCGTATCTTGGTTAAAGATCCCGGCGACTCAGAATTTGTAGTTGGCGAACGCATTGAACGAGGTGAATTTTTAGAAGTCAATGAAGCTCTTAAGAAAAAGAATAAAAAAGAAGCCACCGGGGATTTGTTGTTGCTTGGAATCACTAAGGTTTCTTTGTCTACTACTAGTTTCTTATCTGCCGCGTCATTCCAAGAAACCCAGCGCGTTTTAATTAATGCCGCGGTGGAAGGTAAAATTGACCGCTTGGAAGGATTGAAAGAAAACGTGATTATTGCGCGTTTGATCCCGGCCGGTACTGGTTATCCGGGCAACGAAGTTAATATTCCAGAGCCAGAACCAGTAAGCCTTGATGAAGATGAACCTGTTGAAGAGGCCAAGAATGATACTGAAGATAAAATGGCCAAAGCTAAAGAACTCTTATACGAAAAATAACAAATTGTGTTTTTAAGCGAAACGAAATTTAAGAATCTCATCCTTGCTAATATTGCCCGAGTGAGATCGTTCGTCTAGGGTCAGGATAAGATATTAAAGACACTTTTTATCTCCCCCTTTAAAGAGGGGGAGAACTTAAAATATAACCATAAAGTATAAAGTAATACTTTATACTTTACAATTTATTTAAAAACCGGTATACTGTAGTAGCGGGGAAGGGTTAAAAATTATCCCCAAAAAATTTAGCAGTTGGCTAATTTTAGCCAAAGCTAACACCTTAAATGAAAAATAAACGCGCCAATTTTGGATATTCAAACTTAGGCGTGTTTTTGGTTAGATTTTTTATTTCTACCGCGTTAGTTTTCATTGCTTTCGTATTTTTTGTTGCGTATTCTGATTCGGCCACCGGCATCCCCAGTAGTATTAACTACCAAGGCAAGCTTTTAGATTCCAGCGGGGTGGCCGTCGCCGATGGCACTCAAAGTATGAAATTTACACTTTACGATAGCCTAGACGGCGGTAATTGTTTGTGGGTCGCCGCTGGCGCGTGCGACGCTACCTCTACGGCAGTGTCAGTCACCACTACTAACGGAGTTTTTTCACTTCAACTTGGCGGCAGTGGCCATAACTCACTTGCCACCTCATCCATTGATTTTAACACTGACTCACTGTATCTAGCCGTCTCAGTGGATTCAGACCCAGAGATGAGTCCCCGCAAACAACTGGTCACTGTACCATATGCTTTTAATTCAGATACTGTTGATGGCATCCATGCTACCTCCACAGCCGCTACCGCGTCTTATCTATTGGCCTTAGATGCGAATGGTAATTTTGATTTATTTGACGGGGGAGTATCTTCTACTTTTGCCACCACCACCTCTTTGTACGTGGGTAACGGAGCGACTTCAACCCAGTTTTTGTGGCTCGGCGATGGCGGGACGGCCAGCAGCATAGACCTACAAGGCGGGGACCTCTTTGTCCAAGGGGATGGAGAGTTTAATGGCAGTTTGTACATTGATACGGATTTGGTAACCTCAGGCAACGCCACGACGACCGGGCAACATGTGTTTGGTACTGGCGGCGCCGGAGATTCGTTAATTGAATTTGATGATAACGGTACGTTAGCTTATATCTTAGGCAATGATGATAGTACTAATTTATTTACTATCGCTACATCGACCTTGCTTGAAGTTAACACTTTGTTCACCTTAGATTCGAATGGTAATGCCACCTCAAGCGGACGTTTTGTTGTCGCAACATCAACGGCTGACTTGCCGACCTTATACGTTGATTCTCAAGTTCGCAACGCGGTAGGTATTTCTACCACCACCCCGGGGAATATTTTTGGCGAAGTGTTAACAGTCGTGGGGGATAGTTATTTTACCGGCACGGTAACATCAACCTCAAGAATCGTAGCCGAAATTAGTTCAGGATCTGGAGATTTGAGAGATGGAATTGTGGCAAAAAGTTATGATGCCAACAATCCCGTTCAAATTAAAGCAAAAAATGATATCAATGACCATGTTCTAATAGGCATCTCTGGGTCTGGCGAAACGGGCGAAAAGCAAGATATTGGTTTTTTAACAGTCAGCTCGGGCCAGGATTTAACATTATGGGTAGATAATGGTACGACAGAAGGATTACGCGTTAAAAATACGACCGGCGCCGTTGGTATCTCTACCACCACCCCGGGAGGCAGCTTCGGGGAGATTTTGACAGTTTCTGGCGATAGTTATTTTGAAGGCAACGCGACTACGTCAGGTAATTTGGCGGTAGCCTCAACCACCAGCGCATTGCCGGCACTGGCGGTTGATAGCACTAATAATTGGGTTGGCATAGGCGCAAATCCATCGCTAGTTAAATTGCTAATTGGTCTTGCTAGCACCAATAATCCTTATTCTTCAGGCTCAACTGATGATATTGGTTTAGCTTTACAAAATACTAACAATACTGATGGCAATTTTGAATTAATAGCCTTTTCTAATGCGGCGGGTAATAGCGTAGCTCATATTGGTTCATACAACGCTAGCCAAGCCGGCAATACCGGACAACTTTTCTTCTCTACTCGGCCGGCCGGCGGATCAATTACTGATAGCATTCAATTGTTTATTGACTCAACCGGCTCTGTTGGCGTGAACACTACCACCCCCGGCGGCACCTATGGGGAAATTTTAACGGTTTCTGGTAATAGCTACCAAGAAGGCTCAGCTACCACAACTGGCAATTTAGTCATAGGATCACCCACATCGCCAAATTATGGTGATGGCCATATTAACGCTGTGGCAGTCTACGATGACGGCACTTTGCTGGGGCCTGACTATGTGTTTGAACCGGGCTATGATTTGCTCTCAATTGAGCAAATGACTGAATTTTACACGACTTACCTTCATCTGCCCTGGGCCACTTCTCGCGCTCAATTACAAGACCAAAATATCAGCTTAGGCCAACGTGTCAATGAAACTTTAGAATCAACTGAAAACTTAGCTATTTATATCAGTGAGCTTAATTCCCGTATTAATACCTTAGAATCAGCCTCTCCTAATTCTGAGGTCATAGTCAGAAGCTCGCCAGGCACTGACTATGACACCCTGTCGGTTCAAAAAGCTGCTACTTTCTACGGCACAATCTTAGTAAAGGGCGAGGGCATCTTTGAGTCCAAGATTACCTTTAAGCAAGACGTTTCCTTTGAGGGCCATCTGTTAGTTGATAATGATACGGCGGGGACCGCCATAATCCCAGCCGGCGCGACCAGTACTGAGGTGCTCTTTGAGACAGCTTATAACCGGGCGCCAAAAGTTGTTGTTAATCAAATCGACGGCCCAGGATTTTATTTATTTAAAGTTATTGAAAAAACCATTAATGGATTTCGGGTCGTCATTAATGAAACGCAAGATGAGGATGTTGGCTTTGATTGGATCGCCCTAGCTAATAACTCAGACACTAATAGCTCTAACTCTTACGCCATTGAAGAGTGGCGTATCTCTCAATTTAACACTGCCCAGGGCCAAGAGACTGAACTTTGGGTTATCGTTTCTGGCGATAATACTAATGATCTTAAATACGCCTGGTCAGATAACGGCGCGGGCGGGCAGTTTTCCGGCAACATTAAATCAGGCTTAGTTTTTTACTCTAACCCCCACACTCAAGAGGTGGAAATTGAAGTCAGAGTGTATGACGACGCCTCAGATTTAATTGCGACCACCACCGTTTCAGTGATTGGCACTTCAGCAGATGTAGCCCAAGGAGATGAACCTGTCCCTACACCAGAGGATGAAAACTCAACCACTACCGAAGAACTAGCCCAAGACGAACCTGCGCCGACTCCCACAGATGACACCATAGTGGTTGAAGCTAACCCCCCTGCCACCACTACTAGCGAGGTGGAGATTGGGAGCCTCAATGAGGAAGGAGGATCAGATGGCTAATTTTAAGACCAATAAAAAATTGTTAAAGATTGGTCAATTATCCAAATTGGTTGGAGTTTTACCTTCCACCATTAATTTTTATACCAAGGAAGGTTTATTGCAAGAAGCGGCGCGCTCTCAAGGCGGATATCGCATGTATGAAGAAAGCTATGCCGTACAGATGATTAAAAAGATAAGTAAATTGCAAGAAGTGAGGCGTTTAACGATAGAAGAGATTAAAGACTTAAACAAAAAAGGTCGCTTATGAAGATACTAAAATATCATCCCCATCCTGATTTGGGTTCCCAGGATAAGGCGAGGGATTCTCGTCCGCATGCGGATGATATGGTTTGTTCTGAGCATTTCATATGAAAAAGTTATTGTTAATTTTAATCATTTTAGGCTTGGCGGTTTATTTTTTATTGCCAGACAAGCCGGAACCAGTTGAGGCTGTCAGCGCAACGATAAAGATTGGTGATAATACCGGTGATGATTTTACCGGAAAATGGAATGACGCCATGATTGCCGGCATGAACGCATTTGGTACTAATCTAACAATCAGGAATTATGGCATTCATACATTATTACAAATTCAAAAAGATGGTCTTAATATTAGCAGTAACGATGCTAATCAATTGATTCGGATTGACGTTTCAGACATTCCCAGTAATGCCATAGTAACCAACGCCACGTTATATTTAGAGCATGATCACAGCAGCGATTCATCTTTGCATAGTTCAACCGAAAGCATTCCGGTACATGAAATTTTATCTGGCAATGATGCCTGGTGGCCGGAAGGTGCCGGTGATGGCACGGCCACAGCTAATGCTAATGAACCCACGTGGAGCCATAAGGAATATAATACCGTTGCCTGGGGCGGCAGTGCCGGTATGGCCACCGCCGGAACTGATTATAATTCAACCCCTATTGGGACATTACCGGTCGCCACAACAGACACCACCATTACATTGGATTTGACCGACGAAGTGCAAGGTTGGGTTTTAGATCCAAGCACAAATTATGGCATTATTATGCGGTTTGATTCATTGACCTCTAATACTTCAGTTCAATTTCATTCAAGCGAAGGCACTGATGGTAGCCGCCCTTATTTAGAAGTAGATTATTATATTCCGGGAGTAAGGAAGGTAATAATTAAGGGGCCCGGAGGAGGTACTGGCGAGGTTGTGACAAGCACGTTCGGCGACAACACCAGTGATGATTATGTTGGCCGCTGGGACGATACCAGGCTTGATAGCTATAACGGTTTTTTTTCATTCGCTCGCGCCTACAACTTTGGTGCGAGCACATCGTTTGCTGTCGGTAACGGCATTGGAGCGCAATATACCGTAATGCGTATTGATACTTCCGACATCCCGACCGGCGCTACAGTCATGGGGGCCACACTGTATCTTTATAATATCTTAGACGCAGCTGACACTGTGGCCTTGTATGAGATTTTAAGCGGCAATGATAATTGGTGGCCGGAAGGAAATAGCGATGCTACTATTGCCGCAGATGGCGAACCGTCATGTAACTATAAAGAATCCGCAACTATAGCTTGGGCCGGAAGCGTGTGCCTTTTGACGGCGGATACTGATTATAATTCAACGGCAGTTGACAGTGTAAGTATTTCTGATACGGGTGTCCAACGTTATATTAGCTTTGATATAACTTCGGCGGCACAAAAATGGGTTGATAATCCAAGCGTAAACTATGGCTTGTTATTTAGAAGCGTGAGCAACCCTGCTAATTTTCAAAATAATTGGGCCTCAAGCGAAGGCACTGACGGCCAACGTCCTTATTTAGAGGTTACTTATACTGTCCCGGCCGCTTTTAGAATTAATGGGCAGACCATTAAAATTAAAGGCAGTTGATTTAAGTAATACAAATAGTCTATTAACTAATTAATGTATTTATATGGAGTACGCAAATAAATCCACAATTAATTGGGAGTTGGACAGAACCGATTGCGTAATTCATGGCTGGCAATGCGGCAATGAAGCTGAAAGGTCGCCCTATCTTTGGCGCGATGCCCGCGACGAACTTAGTTTTTCGTTATGGAACTTTGAATTGTATTTAAAAGAATAATTATGACTCGGTTCAAACACTCAGTTGATAACCCCTGTATGATCGGTTGGAAAGTGCCACAATCAAAAGCATTGGCAGGGGGCAAATGGTGGCTAATTTTAGCTATTTTATCGCCTGTTATAATAGGTGTCTTTATGATATAATTTAGTCTTATGAGGTTTGGTAAACCAAAGCGTCGGCGAAAGCTAGGGTATGATGAAATCGGAGGATTATCAACAGAAGCCAAAAATGGAATTTTGGCTATCGTTTTTTTTGTACTCGGGATTGTGGCGCTGTTAAGTTTTCTTGGGGTGGCTGGCGTGGCAGGCGAAAAGTTAGATTTTATTTTGAGTATTGGTTTTGGGGCGGTCCGTTGGTATATCTTTATTGTTTTTATGGCCTTGGGCTATCTAATGCTCCGGCCCGATGAGCATAATTTAAGAATCGTCCATGTTGTTGGCTTGCTGCTTTTGGTCGGCAGTTTTTCAAGTTTTATTCATTTAGTATGGCATAGCGACGGTTTAGTCACTGCCGCCAAATTCGGATACGGCGGCGGATATTTCGGGCTAGTGTTGTCGTGGCCACTACTAACTTTCACTGGATTTTTAGTGAGTCTAGTCGTGTTAGTCGCCTTATTTTTAATTGGGTTAATTTTATTTTTTGATACGTCGTTGGAAACATTATTGCGCCCAATTCATTCCGCTAGGCTATTAATTGATAAAGTGAGCGGTAAAATTTCCGATCAGCAATACGAAAAAGCTAAGCGCTCAAAAGATATGCAGGCCGAGGAAGATTACGAAGACGATGAGGAAGAAGAATTTAGCGCCAAAGAAGTAGGCGAGGAAGACGAAGAAGAGGCAGAGCCAGAGGACGATGAGGAAGACGAAGACGAAGAAGAGGCTGCGCTCGGAGATACCATTGACCAGGATAGCCACACTATTCAATACACTGGAGCTGAAGTTGAATTACCGTTGGACTTGTTAAGTAAAAACGGCAGTAAGCCGACTTCAGGGGATATTAAGGGCAATCAAATTATTATTAAGCGCACGCTCCAACATTTTCACATTAATGTAGATATGGGAGAGGTGAACGTTGGTCCGACCGTGACTCAATATACCTTAAAGCCGGCTGAAGGTGTCAAGCTTTCAAAAATTGTGTCTTTAAATAATGATTTAGCCTTGGCCTTAGCCGCTCATCCAATTAGAATTGAAGCGCCGATCCCCGGCAAATCGTTGGTCGGTATTGAAGTGCCAAACGTCAGTGCCGCGACCGTTAGCTTGCGTGAACTTTTGGAAAGCCCTGAATATAAAGCACGCAAAAGCAGTCTTACCATTGCCCTTGGGAAAAACGTTAAAGGCCAATCTTTTGTGGCAGATTTAACGACCATGCCGCATTTGTTAATCGCCGGCGCTACTGGCTCTGGTAAAAGTGTAGCCATTAATACATTAATTTTAAGCTTGCTATATCAAAATAGCCCGGTGGATTTACGATTTATTATGGTGGATCCTAAACGAGTTGAGCTGCCGTTGTATAACGGTATCCCTCATTTGCTGACGCCGGTTATAACTGATGTTAAAAAGACTATTAATGCGCTTAAATGGACAATTGCTGAGATGGAGCGGCGTTTTGAATTGTTGTCCAAGTCAGGCAGCCGAAATATTTTAACTTATAACAAAAAGGCCCACGATAAACTGCCAGTTATTGTATTTATTATTGACGAGTTAGCTGATTTGATGAGCACTTCAGGAGCTGAAGTTGAAGCCGGCATTATCCGCTTAGCCCAAATGGCCAGAGCCGTTGGTATTCATTTGGTTCTTGCCACCCAGCGGCCGTCTGTTGATGTAATTACTGGCCTTATGAAAGCTAATATACCGGCCCGAGTTGCTTTTTCAGTCGCTTCTTTAATTGATTCTCGCACTATCCTTGATTTGCCAGGCGCTGAAAAATTAATGGGCCGGGGCGACATGTTGTTTTTAACCGCTGAATTGGGTAAGCCAATCAGGCTGCAGGGCGCTTTTGCCACCGAAGAAGAAGTAAAAAAAGTGGTCCGCTACCTTAAAGATAAGTCTAATGCTGAATACATCGATGGGATTACAGAAAAACAAACCGGGGTTGAGATTGGCAGCGGGGTGGACGATGAAGGCGGTGAAGATGAGCTTTTGGGAGATGCTAAACAAATTATTATTCAAGCCGGCAAGGCCTCAGCTTCGCTTCTGCAGCGGCGGTTGAGGGTGGGTTATGCTCGCGCGGCTCGGATTTTAGATATTTTAGAGCAGCAAGGTTTTATTGGCCCGGCTGATGGCGCTAAACCTCGTGAAATTTTAGATCCGACCGTGGCCGAAGAAGAGTATGATGAGCAAAAACATGGTGACCTAGAAGTTGAAGATGAGGATGAGAGCGATTACGAAGAAGGTGAAGATGAGCCAGAGGAGGAAAAGACGGAAGACAGTGAAGATGAAGAAGTCGAAGGCGAAGACGAGGGTGATTACAAAGAAGAGGAGGAAAAATAGCAAATAGCGAATGGCAGATAGTTAATTAAGGAAATGAAAATTACGATAAGTAAGCTAAATTTGAAAGAAGTATTAAAATAGAGTGTCCCCTCTCCCTGGGACGTCAGACGTCCCCTGCGGGAGAGGGTCAGGGTGAGGTTACGAATTTAGAAGATTGGATATTTATAAGTAATGATTGTGATTCCTTACCTCACCCTAGCCCTCTCCGTCATCGGAGAGGGAACCTAAAAGGTATAGGCCTATCCTAAAATAATTTTGTTACTACTACATGAAGAATATGACAAGTTTTCTTGTACGAAAAATTAAATCAGAGCGTACAGTTGGCGAGACTTTAAAATCTAAGCGCCAAGAGTTAGGCTTGGATTTGCAAGAAGTATCTAAAGATACAAAAATATCGTTTAACTATTTATTGGCTTTAGAAAGCGGCAGTTACGAAAAAATGCCTGGGTTAGTGTACGCTAAAAATTTTTTACGAGTTTACGCACAAGCTTTGGAATTACCGGTGAAAAAATTAGAGCATTTATTTTTGGAAGAGACGAATGCCAGAAAGCAAGTTAAAATTGCCAATGTTAAACATTATAAGCCCGTGATGAAGGCTTCGCGCTGGCATTTTTTAGCCACGCCCAAGCTAGTTAGAAATAGTATCATTACCTTGGCGTTTCTGGCGGTTGTGGTTTATGTCGGGTTTAGGGTTCAAGCGATAATTAGTCCTCCAACATTAAATATTATCAGTCCGGCCGAAGACCTTGTTATTAATAGCCAGGTAACGACCCTGATGGGCCAAACTGACCCCGAGGTCACAATTGCCATCAACGGTAAAACTATTGTGACAAATGCGGACGGCAGCTTTGCAGAAGAGCTAGATTTGCATAATGGCACTAATATCATTAAAATAACTGCACATAAAAAACACGGCAAAGAGCAAACCATTTATCGGCGTATTGTCGTGAGCGAAAATAATTAATAAATAAGGAAATTTATGGCCCGAAAAGCTAAAACCGGCGCAGCAACAATGGGGGGAGGCGTAAACCAAGCCGTTGAGCAAATCAAGCAACGGTTTGGCGATGGCGCGATTATGAAATTAGGGGAAGCGAAAACAATGAAGGTGGATGTGATTCCGACCGGAAGTTTATCGCTGGACATTGCCCTTGGCGCTGGCGGCGTACCACGCGGACGGATTATAGAAATATATGGTCCGGAAGCATCGGGTAAAACAACATTAGCCCAACACATTGTGACTGAGGTACAAAAATTGGGCGGTACAGCGGCATTTGTTGATGCCGAACACGCCCTTGACCCAGAATACGCGAAAAAGATCGGTGTGAACGTGAATGAATTATTAATCTCCCAGCCAGACAATGGCGAACAGGCGCTAGATATTGTGGAGACTCTGGTTCGCTCCAACGCGGTGGATGTGATTGTAGTGGATTCGGTGGCCGCGCTTACTCCTAAGGCTGAATTAGAAGGGGAGATGGGGCAATCACACATGGCGTTACAGGCGCGTTTGATGAGTCAGGCATTACGCAAGTTGACCGGCATTATCTCTAAATCCAAAACCGTGGTTATATTCATTAACCAAACCCGGCAAAAAATAGGCGTTTTTTTCGGCAATCCGGAAACTACGACTGGGGGGAACGCACTTAAATTCTACGCGTCGGTAAGGATTGAAGTTCGCCGCTCGGCGCAGATTAAACAAGGCGATTCTATTATTGGCAATCGCGTTAAAGTAAAAATTGTAAAAAATAAAATTTCCGCGCCGTTTAAAACGACTGAATTTGACATCATGTATAACCAGGGCATTGATAGGTCTGGCGATGTCTTAGACGCAGGTACGCACTACGGGACTATCTCCAAGTCCGGCAATTCGTATAGTTATGGCGAAGCGAAGCTTGGCGTCGGCCGCGAAAACGCGAAGAAAGGCTTAGCTGAAGATACTAAAATGATGAATGAAATTACTAAAAAAGTTTGGGAAGTAGTCCGCCAAGGCGTACCGCCGGACGAAGAAGAGTCAAAAGCCGGCGGCCCGGAGCCGGAAAAAGAAGAACAAAAATAAAATGAATAATCAAAGAACCCCGCTATAGAGCGGGGTTCTTTGATTTACAGAGAAAATTCTATACCTTCTCCCGGAACGTTCAGTAGTAATGTATGGGTACCATCGCCGTTAGGATAAAATTTTATTGTATCGACAGGAGGATCAAAAACTATATCATGCTTTGGCGGCAATATTACGCCATACATATAAAGCGCATCAATAATATCCTGGGCAGTTATTAAAGTGTCGGCATTTAAAATCAATCTGGATATTTGAGTAATTTCATGTTGGTCTATTAGTTTAATCAATTTACTTTTTGAGGCATCGTCTAGCCTTGCTTGAATTTCACCAATATTAACATCCCCCCCAACGGCTACGTTGCTGTTAGTTATATCACCAGCATTTAACCGATTGGTAGTATTTGTTTCGTTCTTTATGCTATCTTCATAATAATCTTGTGATTGTTCATTATTGTCGCCATTAATTTTCAGGTTCTGCTTATTTGATGTAAAAAAAAATCCAATGACGGTAGCAAGAAAAACTAATACGCCCACAATAAGATTGCCTGTGCTTATAGTCTTATTTTTCATTTATTATACCCGCTCGACGTATTCTCCAGTTTCAGTGTTGATTTTGATAGTATCGCCAGTTTTGATAAAGAGGGGGACTTGCACTGTTGCGCCGGTTTCTAATTCCGCAGTTTTTGTTACTCGGCCCTGCGCCGTGTCGCCCTTAACACCTTCCGGTGCCGAAGTTACCTTGAGATTAATTTTAGCCGGCAAAGAAATGCTAACTGGCTTATCTTCAAAATTTAATACGTCAATTTGATTGCCTTCTTTTAGAAAGTCTTTTTTATCGCCAATCACATCAGCGTCAAGCGAGAACTGTTCGTAGCTTGTTTCATCCATAAAGTTAAAGCCAGAATCATCGGCATATAAAAAATTAGCTTTGGTACGGCTTAAATTTGCCTCCTCAACTGTTTCCCCGGCTTTGAAATTATACTCTACAACTTTGCCCGAGATTAAATTCTTAAGCTTAGTTTGCATAACCGGTTTGCGTTGTTGCATTCGAACAAATTTAGCTTCCACCACAATATAAGGTTCGCCCTGATAAAGGACGTTAGTGCCTTGCTTGATGTCATTTAGTGTGTTTATTGACATAATTTTTTATTTCCCCCTGTCAAGGGGGACTTAGGTGGTTATTCTCTCTTTAATAAAGGGAGTACTCCGCCATAGCGGCGGAGGGAGGGATTTTTAATACTTGTCTAAATCCTCCGCCACGACGTAGCGTCGGGGTACCTCCTTTAGAAAAGGAGGAATTAACCCTTCCTCTCCACCCTTAATAGGGGAGGCACTTGGTTTTCAACTCCTAACCTCACCCCTACCCTCTCCCGCCGGGAGAGGGAGTTTTTACCGTGAAGTGAAAGGTAATAACGCCATGCTTCGCGCGCGTTTGATGGCAGTGGCCAATTTACGTTGATGCCAAGCACATACCCCGCTTCTTTTACGCGGTACAATTTTGGCATAAGAAGAGATAAAACGCCTCAAAACGTTTGTATTTTTATAGTCAATTTCCTTGAAGTCATTAACGCAAAAGAAACAGTAACGGTCTTTGGCTAATGGCCCTTTGTGCTTTTTTTTCATTGAATAGTATTAATTCCCCGAGCCTGCCTGCCGGCAGGCAGGCGAAGTCTCCGCCAGAGGCGGATCAGCCTTTGGCAGAGAGGGGTTAGTTAAAACGGGATATCTTCTACATTAATCTCATCATCCCCGCCTTTTTTACCCTTGTCAGTATCTGATTTGCCTGTCGGTACATCTTCAGTAATAATTGGTGTGCTTGGCCCGCTTGGTGCTCCGCCACCGCTGCCTTTTGATCCAAGCATAATCATATTATCCATTATCACTTCTGTGCGGTAGCGCTTTACGCCGTCTTGTCCTTCCCAATCACGAGTTTGCAATCGACCTTCAATATAGACTTGCTTGCCCTTGTTTAAATACTGGCTGCAAATATCAGCTAATTTACCCCAAGCAACAATGTTGTGAAATTCTGTTTTTTCTTGTTTTTGTCCTTGTTGGTCGGTCCAGTTTCGGCTAGTAGCGACAGAAAACGAACAAACTGATTGGCCCGAAGGCGTTGAGCGAGCTTCGGGGTCTCGCGTTAATCGGCCGATGAGCATGACTTTATTTAGATCCATAAAATTGTTCTTACTATTTAAGCAGCGCCGCTTCAAAACGTTTGCCGCCCCCTAATTATAACATGTTGTCTTCTAATATTTCATCAAGCTTTTTATCAATGTCAATTGATTTTGTTTTTTTCTCTGAAGCATGATCTTTGGTTGGAATTTCTTTAACCAGTTTTGGCGCGTCTGGTACGCGCTCTCGGCTAACATGAGCCGGCCCTGAGACGATTTCCTTTTTAACAATTAAATGTCGCAATACGTCGTTATATAATTTTAAATTTGTATCTAGCTTTTTCATATCTGTTGGCTCAGCATCAAATTCTACAATTTCATAATAACCTTGGGCCATGTGTTTGATTGGATAAGCTAGCTTTTTTTTGCCCAGGGCGGTTTCGGCTGTCACCTTGCCGCTTTGTTTTACCAAGTCAGAAACTTTTGACCTGACCGGGTCAATTTCATTTTCGGCAAAAGTGCCGGGGATGATATAAAGTAATTCGTAATGCATAATTTTTATTAGTGTATAGTTCCCCTGTTTCCGCCAGAGGTGGATCGCCCTCTGGGCGAAAGGGCAGGCAGAGGAGGCATTATAAAAATCCGGTTGGCGCCGGACTTAAGATTGCAGAAAAAATAAACTTTTTTTATCCAATTTGACTTTAAAGTTTACCTTTTCCTATGGTCTTAAGCCACAGGACAGCTCGCCTCAAGCGAACGCATTGGGAAAGGATAGGAGTATCCTAGCAAATAAAGATTTTTATGTCAATGTCAGTTCATTTTTGCCTCAAACTCTTCAAGGTTTTTCCTCCGCGGCTGACTGGATGACTCAAAAGCTACTTTGGCCTCATTTAATTGGCTATTAACTTCTTCCAGTTCTTGGTTGGAATTAGCACCGGCAATTTGATGCAAAAGATCATTTTTTAACCCCAGCAAATTGCTCCATTGCCGCTATCTCCGTATCTAAAATTTTCGCTGGTTTTCGACGGTTTAACCTCTCGGCTATTTCTTTCATTTCATTGGTAATTTGGGCAAATTGAGTAAAATTTTCTTCAACCAAAGCTTGAAGTTTTTCACGAGCCCCTTCTAGTTCATCATTTTGGCTTGGTTCAAATGATTCAGTTTCAGGCATAGTTTTGTATGTTATAATTTCATCATGGCGAAATATATCTTTATACTAGGTCGAAATCATGAACTTTGTAAAGCGGAAGTGTTTGCAGTTTGGCCAAGGCTTAAAAAGTTGTCATTTGAACCCCCGGTATTAATCGTGGAGGGGGAAATTAGCCCTAGGCAGGCGATTGAACGATTGGGCGGTACAATAAAAATTGCCCAAGCTTCGGATCAAGAATTTAGTGCGGAAAATATTGAGCAGATGATTTTGAACAATGCTGATAAATCTAAGAAAATATTTTTTGGCTTTAGCTGGTATGGCACAGAAGATAAAAAAATTGGCCTGGCTATAAAAAAACAACTAAAAGAAAAAGGTGTTAGTTCTCGGCTGGTAACGTCAAAGGAAAAACAATTGTCGTCAGTTATAGTTGAGAAAAATAAATTGCTCGCCAATGGTTCTGAAATTATAGTAGTATCAACCCCCTCTTTATCTCCCCCTTCAAAAGGGGGAGAACCCATCGGGTATTGGGGCCGCACTATCGCAGTGCAAGATTTTAAAGCGTTTAGCGAGCGTGATTATGGCCGGCCGAAACGAGATATGCTTTCTGGCTCAATGCCGCCGAAACTAGCTAAAATTATGATTAACCTGTCTCAAACCGCCCTAAATGCCAACATCTTAGATCCTTTTTGCGGATCGGGGACTATGTTACAAGAGGCAATTTTAATGGGCTATCAAAATGTAGTTGGTAGCGATATCTCTGAAAAAGCAATTAAAGATACGGAAAACAATTTAGCTTGGCTAAAAGATAAATACAAAATTAAAGCCAGCCTCAAGCTTTTTAATTCCCCGGCTGAAGCTATTTCTACCTTTGTTAACAAAAATTCAGTTGACGCTATAATTTCTGAGCCTTATTTAGGTAAACCAAAAAAAGGTAACGAATCTACGGATAGCTTAAGTAAAGAAATGGCCGAGCTGGAGCAGCTTTATTTGAACGCCTTTGATGAATTTAAAAAAGTTTTAAAAAAAGGGGGTCGGGTTGTAATTATATTTCCAATTTTCAAGCATAAAAATCGCGAGGTAAAAATGAATATCATGCCAACCCTTCAAGGCGACGGATGGGTTAAACAAAACAAAACGCCGCTAGTTTATAGCCGCGTTGATCAAAAAGTGGTAAGGGAAATTAACGTCTTTACTATGTAGGGCAAAGTTTTTGGATGCTGGAAACAGCAAAGGGGTTGTTGAGGATAATATTAGCTGTATTTCCGTCTTCAACGATATCTAAAAATCCTTTTTCGTTTGCGGGGATGCTAGCTAGCCTAAAGGAGGCCGATGAAGTTTCAAAAATAAGTCCGGAAGGTGACACCACATGAGCATACGCACGTGAGGTGTCACCGGATATACTCATGCGATATTCGCAATTAACGTCAAAGGACGCATTGTCAGTTAAATTAACATCCTGCCAAGAAATCTCAAAATCTGTAGTCAATGTGTTCCAGTCGGCAGCGGTTAGTTGGTCGCCCGTCTGTTTATTGTAGTTGCCCTGTACCGCGCCGTAACCATATAAGGCAAAACTAATAATAAAAAGAACCGGCATTAAAATAAATAAAAGCCTGATTTTACGTTGCAGTTTCTTTATTTCATTATTTTGCTTATCCAGTTGCATATTTATATTATACACCTAATTTAATTAAATAGAAAATGGCATACATCGCCGTCCTTGACAATGTAATCTCTGCCTTCAGTTCTCAATTTGCCAGCTTCTCGGGCTTGAGGTTCTCCGCCCAAACTAACAAAGTCTTCCCAATTGATAATTTCAGCTCGGATAAATCCTCTTTCAAAATCCGTATGAATAGCCCCGGCCGCTTGGGGCGCCTTGGTGCCTTTAGTAATTGTCCAAGCGCGCGATTCTTCCGGTCCAGAAGTGAAAAAAGTGTCTAAATTTAAAATTTTATAAGCCGCGCTAATTAATCTATCTAGGCCGGTTTGTTTTAAGTTCATGGAATCTAGATATTCTTTTATCTCCGCATCGCTTAGCTCCGCAATTTCTGATTCGATTTTTGCCGAGACAGTGACGTAGCCATCATGCGCCTTTTCAATATCAGCTTCATCAACATTTAAAATATAAATAATTGGTTTGAGTGTTAGCAAATTATACTCTTTGAGTAAGTTTCGTTCTTCTGGATCAAGCTCAACTGAGTTAACAAATTGCTCATTATTTAATGCCTCTAAAGTTTTTTTAACAATGCTCAATTTCTTAGTGGCTTGTTTATCTTGCCCGCGCGCTTCTTTTTCTAATTTAACGCTAACTTTTTCCAAAGTTTGAATATCAGCTAAAATTAATTCAATGCCAATAGTTTTTTTATCGGCTTCAGGATCAATTTTTCCGCCCACGTGAGTGACATTTGCATCAGCAAAATTTCGGACCACTTCCGCAATCGCGTCAACATCGCGAATATGAGCCAAAAATTTGTTGCCTAAACCTTCTCCCTTGTGCGCACCGGCCACGAGTCCGGCAATATCCACAAATTCAATTGTGGTGGGGATAGTTTTTTTGGATTTAGAAACTTGAGATAATTTTTCCAATCGCACGTCGGGGACCGCGACAACTCCAACATTAGGCTCAATCGTACAAAAGGGAAAATTAGAAGCGTCAACTTGGACTTTAGTTAGCGCTTTGAACAGAGTTGATTTGCCAACGTTAGGCAGCCCGACAATGCCAATCGAGAAAGACATATTTTAGCCAATGTCCATATCCTCTAATTCAGCCTCATCAACGAATAGATTATTTTTGCCGGGTATGCGTATTTTTGGTTTCGGAGATTCAAGTTCATCCTTTTTTTGTGATTTTTGGGGCACGTCTGAAATACTGGAATAAGATTGCCGTTGGGCAGTTTTAAAATCAGGTTGTTTTCTATTTTGAGCTTGGGCTGAAGCCCGAGCCGCGCTTTTAAATTCAGTTTTGTGGCGCTCGGCAAGGGGATCAGAAACATCCGCAGCCCTTGTAGCCCCGCCTGATTCTTGGGCGATTTGCTCTTCAATTTTTACGTCTTGAGAAGTATCAGCCAAATCCGCCTTGGTCAATCTAGCGGCATTTTTTGATTGCCTGACCGTTGAGCTAATGTCATGTAGGCCGTATTTTCTTAACCCTCGCTCCACTGTTGGCGAAAGCTCTCCGGCCGCCCTTTTGGCTTCTAGTTTTTTTAAGCCGGCCTTAATTTTATGTTCTGAAGGTGGTCGGTATGAACTATGTTTAAGTTCGGGAATTTCATCACCGAGCGCCTTAATAAAAGATTGAGTAGGCATGCCGCTGCCTTTGCTTATCCGCTTAATGGCTTGGCCGTAGGTTGTTGATAGGCTAGGCTTTGGCATTTTAATATTTTAGCTTAGGGTACAGCGGGTATTTATCACACAGCTCGGTGATTGATTTTTTGACATCGCCTCTAACGCTTTCACTTTTATGATTTTTGATAATTTTTGCAATGCCGTCGGCAATCACAACCATGTCATCTTCAATTAGTCCTCGGGTAGTAATGGCTGGAGTTCCAATGCGAATACCGGAAGGCTTAAACGGGCTTGCCGGCTCATAGGGGACAGTATTTTTATTCGTAAAAATTCCGACCACATCAAGAGCGTCTTGGATGTCTTTACCTTGCCCGGTTAAATCTGACTTGGTTAAATCAATGACCATTAAGTGATTGTCAGTTCCATTGCTGGTTAAAGCAATGTCTCGGCTCATCAGTTCTTCTGATAAACGCTTAGCGTTTTTAACGATTTGTTGCGCGTAATTTTTAAACGACGGTTTTAGCGCTTCTTTAAACGCGACCGCTTTAGCTGTAGTGATGTGATCATGGGGGCCGCCTTGCATGCCCGGGAAAACGTGAAAATCAATTAACTGGGCTAAATTTTTCTTTTCGTCCGGACGGAGCTTATCATGATATTTGTCTTCAAGTTTAGACATAATTATCGCGCCACGCGGTCCGCGCAATGTTTTGTGGGTAGTTGTGGTTACGACATCGCAATGCGGCACTGGGCTTTGATGGACACTGCCAGCTATCAATCCCGCAATGTGTGAAATATCGGCAAAGTGGTAAGCCCCAACCTCATCGGCAATTTTTTGAAAGGCTTTAAAATCAATTTCCCGCGGATAGGCAGTTAGTCCCGATAAAATCATTTTGGGCCTGATTCGCTTGGCCTGCTCGCGAATCTCATCCATGTCTAAATATCCGGTGTCTGGTCTGACATTATAAGGTTCGCATTTAAATAAGCGGCCGGAAAAATTTACTGCGGAACCATGGGTTAGGTGCCCGCCAGCATTGAGGTCTAACCCCATGAACGTATCGCCGGGATTCATGAGTGCAAAAAAGACCGCCATGTTGGCCGGGGAACCGCTGTAGGGTTGGACATTAACGTGTTCAGCGCCGAAAAGTTGTTTGGCGCGTTCAATTGCCAAGTTTTCAACTTCATCAACATGTTCATTACCGCCATAATAACGCTTACCTGGATAACCTTCAGAATACTTGTTCGTCATAATTGTGCCCATCGCTTCCATCACTGCCCGGGAGACGAAATTTTCAGAAGGTATTAATTCCACACCACCCCTGATTCGCTCCAATTCACGATTAAGTATATCAACGACCTCCTGATCTTGATTTTTGAGATATTCCATGGTTTTAGATTACTTTTATAATAAATTCATTTTAGCACACCGCTTTCATATCGCGAAGAAGTTAATCGGTCGTTCCCTCTCCGAATCGGAGAGAAGGTATATGGCCCGTTATTGCTTATACTACTTTTCCGTAAGTATATCGGCCATTAAATAGTACTTATGTTCTTTGACCATATAGGTTCCGTAAAACTTTTCCTCATGGGCACTAGGGGAGTTGTTTAATTTGTCATTTCGACCGAGCCATAGGCGAGTGGAGAAATCTCATACGTAGGGTTATATATGTGTGAGATCTTTCGGCTCCGCTAACGCTTCGCTCAAGATGACATTTAGTAACTCCCCCTGTACCAGAGCGGAGCTCGGTACAGAACTGTCCTGCACTGTGTTTCGCTTTAGCGCAGGTTCTGTCCCCTCTTAAAATAAGAGGGGACATGCTACTTGCCAGTTGCTAATAGCCTCTTGCTCATATACGTGCCGTCCAGGCGGTACCCTAGCTTGCGGTAATATTCGCGCACTCCGGCAGCGGCAATCACAGCCACTTTTGCAATAGAAGATTTTTTAGCCTTAATACGCTTACGATTTTCTTGTCCAGCGATGTATTCAGCTTCGGCCATTAATTTTTTGCCAAGGCCAGTGTGCTGGATCATGCCTGACTCGCCCAATTTTACGTGCGGGCCGTAAGTGTGAATTTCTCTAATCAGCGCCGCGTTGCGTAATTCTTGCAGATGGTGGTCTTTGGATTCGTCGTTAATTCGTAGCCTGACGTAGGCGTACAATATAGCGTTGTCTTGGCTTGCGAAGCTGATAAAGTATTCAGTACCGCCTGACGCCCGGTACTTTTTAACTCTTAGTTTAATGGGTTGCCCAAGCGATTTTTTATTTTCTGATTGATGCCCGACTTCCCGACAACGGATGCATTGGCATGCCTTGCTTTCTTTTTTCAATTCATAGCTAATCAATTGTCTTAAGTTGGTTATTTTGTTTCCGCCTTCAATTGATTCAGCCGGGATGTCGCGAATTAATCTCACAATTCTGACATATTCAGGAGTAAGTAACTTCGCTTTTTTCAACACTGTTTTTAACTTAGCGTCGGAATAAGGCGTGTAGTCTCCGCGCTTCATCCAGTCATATAGTTCTGCAGTTTTAACTACCGCGGTTGGATAAATTTTTACCAAATCTGGTTGAAATTTTTCTTTGCCGTACAAATCTTTGTACATTTGCAAATCAATCGCGGGGGTGCTTCCGGGCAGTTGCGGCATAGTATGGTAACAAATTTTAAACCCAGCTTCTTTTAATAGTTTTGTGGCTTGAACAATTTCTTTCACACCGTGGCCACGGCGAGATAATTTTAAAATGTCATCGCGTGGATTTTGAATGCCAATTTCTACTCGCGTGCAACCGAGTTTACGTAGCTGTTTAATTTCAGCTTCATCAATCCAATCCGGCCGGGTTTCCAACGTCAGCCCGACGCAGCGGTGCGAAGCTTTTTCATTTAACTTTTGGGCTTGTAGTAAGGTTGTGCTAGTTTTACCATTTAATGCGTCCAGCAATCTTTTGACGTACCATGCTTGATAACGTTTGGGATGTGCCGACCAGGTGCCCCCAATCACAATCAGTTCGATTTTGTCAGTCGCGTGGCCGTGCCGACTAAGCGCTTTCAGTCGAGTTTTAACTTGGCGGTATGGATCCCATTGATTCATCAGCGCGCGCATCACCGCCGGCTCATTAGATAAATAACTTTTGGGCATGCGGTCTTCGGTCGGGCAAAACACGCACGTGTGCGGACAGCCCATTGGTTTAGTGAGGCAGGTAATTACGGCTACTCCGGACATGCTTCGCACCGAGCGTTTCTGTAAGTGCTTTTCTAAGCCTTTGCTTGGTTTAATTTTTTTTGACTTGACCAGTTGACGATAAGCTTGTAAAAGTTCAGAATTAAGTGGCGAGGGTTCTTGGTAGCTACCGGCGTAACGTTTAACTAAGGTATTAAAATTCTCCCGATTTTTAATTCGGGTTTTAGACAAATTGGTTATGATATTTTTTAATTGAGCTTGGTTCATGAAAAAAAGTGTAGTCAAAAATATTTTACAGCAAAATAAGTTAGCTTACGAGCAGGTAAGTGATTTTTTTAATGATTCACGCCGGTTCGCTTGGCCAGAATTTAGTGATTTTATTGAATTTGTGCCGACTGGCGCAAAGATTTTAGATTTGGGATGCGGCAACGGGCGCTTACTAGATGCTTTAACCGATACGAAGGTGAATTACACCGGGCTTGATATTAGCGAACCAATTATCCAAGCGGCGAAAAAGCGCTACCCCAAAGCTAAGTTCATAGTCGGCGATATAACAAATTTTTCACTTCCGAAAAAATATGATGTGATTTTTTTGATTGCCTCGTTGCATCACATACCGTCGCCTGAACTGCGCTTAAAAGTGATCCAAAATGCATATCATCATTTATCAGGCGGGGGTTACATTATAATGACAAATTGGAATTTACGTCAAGGTAAGTATCGACGGTTGTATTTTGCTTCTTTGCTCAAAAAGCTACTTGGGCAAAGTGAGCTTGATTGGCGCGGGGTTTGGGTGCCTTTTTCAGCGCACGGCGATGTAGTGAATAGATACTACTACGGTTTTAGCAAGTCATCGGTGAAACGATTATTGCATTTAGCTGGCTTTACGGTAGTGCAAAATTACTATGTTAGAAAAGGGCAAAAAGTTGGTGTCTGGCAGGGCTGGAACATTGTCACCGTGGCCAAAAAGTGATAAAATATATCCGTTTAATACTAATAAAATAATATGCATTTTTTCAACCGCAAAATTTTTTTAAGTCTCGCGGCAATTTCATTTTTAGTTGTTCCTTTAGCCGCCTTGGCCTTTAATTTTGAAACTGGGCCAAGCGTGTATGTTGGCGAAGAAGATATAGTTGACGGTAATTTAATTGCCACTGGAAATTCAATTGAAATTCATGGCACGATAGTCGGCGATGTGTTTGCGGCCGGGGCTTTTGTTTTAGTTACCGGCGATGTGGAAGGCGATGTGTTTGCGGCCGGGCAGACTGTAAAAATTACCGGTGATGTTGGCGGCAGTGTCAGGGTCGCCGGCAGCGCCGTGGAAGTTGGCGGCAATGTAGCGCATAATGTAAACGCGGCCGGCGGTTCAGTTACGATCGCCAAAGACGCATCGGTTGGTTGGGATGTATATGCCGGGGCTGGCAGTTTAGACATCCGCGGACCAGTTGGCGGTAACGTGGCGGCCGGAGTCGGAAATTTAGTGGTGGCAAGCGTTATTGAAAAAGATGTTAAAGTTGGTCTAGACGACCAAGGTCAAATGATTGTCAATCCCGAAGGTGAAATTAATGGTAATGTAACCTATTACAGCAATAAAGAAGATCAGCTGTTAGTGCGGGAAGGCGGAAGTATTGCCGGAGAAGTTTCCTATCAATTGCCGAAACACAAAAAGGATATACCGGTTAATCCGCGCAAACTTGCCGCGGGCTACTTTTTCCTAAAACTCATATCATTATTTAGCTTGATTTTAGTTGGTTTGGTTTTTGTGGCCTTAGCGCCAAAGGCAGTGACCCAAATTCATCAAGCCATGATAGAAAAGCCATTAACTAAAGTTGGTTGGGGTTTAGTTTACGCGATTGTAACACCATTTGTGATTATACTTTTAGCTTTAACCGTTATTGGCATTCCCTTAGCATTGATTTTGATTCCGATTTACGTCATTGCTTTATGGTTCAGTAAGGTTTTCGCTGGCATTAGTTTGGGTTTGCTTTTCATGCAATCAGTGGTTAAGAAAAATAAGCCTTCGGGTGGGCTCATTTTGCCAATGATTATTGGCATGATAATTTTTATTGTTCTAACTTTCTTGCCCTTGATTGGTGGATTGATAAAAATAGCTTTGATTTTGTGGGCTTTGGGCGGCGTGATGGCCTTTAAGCGCGTAGTTTTGGAGCAATACCGATAAATGAAAAATATTGATACCTCAATCTTTCGCTCTTATGACATTCGGGGCGTCTACCCCGACCAATTAACTGAACAAATTGCCTACACCGCTGGGCAAGGAATTGTCCGGATGGTTAAAGGCAAAAAAATTGCGGTCGGCGGTGATATGCGCGTTTCCACGCCGCAATTGAAAGAAGCATACATCAACGGTATTTTAGACATGGGCTGTGACGTGGATGATTTAGGTTTGATTCCAACTGATTTTATTTACTTTGTCGCTGGTACCAAACAATATGACGCGGTCACAATTATTACCGCTTCGCATAACCCTAAAGAATACAACGGTATCAAGTCAGTCAGGCAAGGCAATAAAGCGATTTATGGCAAAGATTACCTGCCGTTTATGAAAGGCGTACTAGAAAAAAAACCTAAACGCGGTAAATTAAATTCAGTTAATTATTACGATGAATACATCAAACACATATTAAGTTTTGTAGATATTAGCAAATTAAAACCCTTAAAAGTAGTGGTGGATGCCGGCAACGGCACGGCGGGAAAAGTTATGCCAATGTTGGCTAAACATTTGCCGTTTGAATTTGTTGAAGTGGATTATGAACTGGATGGCAATTTTCCAAACCGCCCGTCCAACCCGTATGCTCCAGGTGCTTATAAAAAAGCGAGTAAAATAGTGCGTCAAGAAAAAGCTGCCTGCGGCGTGATGTTTGATGGTGATTCAGACAGAACTTTTTTTATTGATGAAAAGGGCGGTTTTATGCAAGGCGATATATCGTTTATTTTAATGGCTAAAGCGTTGCTGCAAGAGCAACCCGGCGCCGGAATTGTGTATAACGCGGTCTGTTCACGTTCAGTGCCAGAGTGCATAGAAAAATTTGGCGGCAAGGCGTTCCGTAGCAAAGTCGGTTACATTAATTTGCAGCAAGCAATGTTGGAACATGACGCCATTGCCTCCGGAGAATTATCTGCTCACTACGCTTTTAAGGATAATTTTTATGGCGATGGCGGATTTATTTCTATGCTATTATTTTTACAAATCTTATCTCAAAGTGATAAACCGCTATCTAAGCTCCGAGCTGAATATGAAAGATATTACAAAGAGCCGGAAACTAATTTTGAAATTAAAGATGCTCAAAGTCTAATTGAAAAGTTGAAACAAGAATATAGCGACGGCGAACAAGATGAACTAGACGGGTTAACTGTGAATTATCAAAATTGGTGGTTTAATGTCCGCCCGTCAGGCACTGAGCCGTTGGTTCGGGTTACAGTTGAAGCTCCAAATAAGAGAGAGTGGAAAAAACACATCAAAAAATTAATCAAGATTGTTAAAGCGTCTAAATAACATGATTGGTATTTTTGATTCTGGCATCGGCGGACTAACTGTGCTTAAAGCCATTCAACATAAACTACCTCAATATCAGTTAATGTATCTTGGTGACACAGCGCGCTTACCTTACGGCAACCGATCACAAGAGGCAATTTACAAATTTACCACTCAGGCGCTAGGCTTTTTATTTCAACAAGGTTGCGGGTTGGTAATTGTTGCTTGCAACACCGCGTCAGCTGAAGCACTACGAAAAATTCAACGCGAGTGGTTATTAAAACATTATCCGGACCGCAAAGTTTTGGGCGTAATTATTCCATTAGCTGAGAAAGCCGCCGAGCTCTCTCGTTTTGGCCGAGTTGGCGTAGTGGGAACACGCGCTACGATTAAATCAGATACCTATTTAAAAGAGTTGCGGAAATTAGAACCAGACATTGAAGTTTATGCTGTCGCCACACCGATATTAGTGCCATTGGTTGAGGAGGGTATGATAAATCGGCCGGAAACAAGTAAAATTATTAGAAATTATGTTCGTGAGTTAAAAAACAAAAAAGTTGATACGTTAATTTTGGGTTGCACTCATTACCCGTTGCTTTATCAGCAGTTTAAAAAAATAATGGGCAAAAGCTGTAATGTTTTAGATGCGCCAAGAATTATAGCGGACTCTTTAGCTGATTACTTAGTTCGCCACCCTGATATTGAATCTAAATTAACTAAGGGCGGGAACCATAAGTATTTTGTGACTGATGTCACCGACACGTTTGAGGCTAATGCCGTAAAATGGTTAGGGCATAAAATTGTGCTTGAAAAAGTAACATTACAATAATATGGAAGATAAAAAATTGTTTATTCCGGTTTTATTGGGGACTATAAGAAAGGGTAGAGAAAGCGAAAAGGTGGCTAAGTATTTAGTTAAGCGCGCAAAAGCGAGAGCTGACACGACACCAAAACTTTTTGATCCGCGCAAGTTTAAGTTTCCAACTAATGACTACGGCGAGGCCGTCAAGGGTAAATTTCCTGAATATCGCAAAGCTATCCTAAAAGCTGATGGCGTAATTATCGTGGCACCTGAATATAACCACGGCTATCCTGGCCCGCTAAAATCTATGCTTGATACGTTGCTGCGTGAATATATTCACCGTCCGGTGGCTTTTTGCGGTGTGTCCTCCGGCGGCTTTGGCGGCGTTAGGGTGATTGAGAATTTATTGCCGATAGTACGAGAGCTGGGAATGCAGGCAACCTTTACCGATTTAAACGTTTCTCACGTTCAAGATGTATTTAATAGTAAAGGCATACCAAAGGACAAAGCCGTTTTTGATAAGCGCATTGATAGAATGTTAGATGAACTTATTTGGATGGCAAAAACGTTACGCTGGGGGCGGGAAAACGTGCCAAGTCAATACCACAAAAAATAAAATCATCCCCCTCTTAAATTAAGGGGGAGATTTCCTTATTTATAATTATCAAATGAATTGTCATTACGAGGACCCCTGCCCCGTATCGTGGTACGGGATAAACTCCGGCAGGGGGACGTGGTAATCTCAGCTTGAGATCCTTCGGCTTCAGCCAGTCAAATTGGCCTACGCTCAGGATGACGCTAACGCGTCAGATTGCGACGCTTCACTACGTTTCGCTCGCAATGACCTATTATTATGTCTAAACGAGCAATTATAGTCCATTGTTGGGATGGATATCCTGAATACTGTTGGTATCCTTGGGTGAAAACTAAGTTAGAAGCGAAGGGTTTCCCAGCGCATGCTCTGGCGTAGGCCGAGGTCATATTTATAAACCCCCCCGCACCTCCCCTTCTAGTATAACCGCCTTCAGCGGTCAAAGCCACGTCAGACGTGGCAAAGGGGAGGACTATTATTTTACCAACCTGGCAGTAGAGTTGGAGGCACCATTTTATCGAGTGAGAATTTACGGAATTCGCTATGTGGTAGTAGCCATTCGCCGCCCGTTAATTTCCGTACTTCTCCTTAACCGTTTCTAGTTTTTTATCAATTTTTTTCTCAGCGCCAAGCCGTTCTAATTCATCTTTTTCGCTCATATCAACAAATTGAATTCCTTCCGCTAATAGTGGATGTATTTTTTTTATGGCTAAGTACATATCTTGAGCAATTTTGCGATATGTTGGGTGTCCTTGCGGGACGGAGCGAAGTTCAAGCAAGTGATACGCTTCACGCAAATTCATCTTCATCCGCCAGCGAATCAAATAGCCCATCGGCACTAAGTATTGTGCGCTGTGGGGAAATTGCGGTGCAATTTTTTGGTACAAATCATGCGCCTGGCTCATGATTTTTTTATATTCGTCAACTGTGCCAGCTTCAATAATTTCTGGCGGGGTGATAAATCCATGGGCGGTGGTGTATGGTTGCCGTTCTTGAGTTAACATGCGATGGCGATGAATATCACGAAAAGCGTTGATGTCGGCGACCACCTCAAAAGTATAAAAAGTCTCTTCAAAGGCGCGGCCCGGGCGATGAAAGCGATTTTGGCGAGCGCCTGAATACGCATTTAGCAGCTCTGTTTTTTCTTCACCCGATAATTTTTTGGCAATTTCGTGTGCTTTAGCTAAACTCACTTCTTTATTGGCAAAAATAATGTCAGCCGCAATTTTATTTTCCGCATCTTGGTCATAATCCACCAATGTTACTTGGGGTTCGTTTTGGGTGTTAGTAACCGATACAAATTTTTCCGCTAATTCTTTGACTTTGGCCCGGGTATCACGCAAATATTTTTGGGTTGCTTGGCCGCGTTCGTTATTAGCTCGTTTAACAAAAGAGGGGATGAGCTTGTTTAGTTCTTTATTCATAACTTCGGCAATATCGCACACTTCCTGAAAGTCGCTCGCAAACATTTTGAGCAGCAAATATTCAAACGCGCGGCCGTTGCCAAAAAAACCCATGTTGGTTACAGTGCCAACCGGTAGGAGCGGCCGCAAGCTGTCGCACACTTTGGCCTTAACCGTGGATTTATAAGCGCGGTCAGTGGTTTCGGGGTCTTGTGGAAATTTGGCTTTTATCATTTTACGCATCGGTTTGCGCCATTCGCTATACGTTTCAAAAAGTAAATTCAAATAGTCCTCATAGTCTTTGGCAAATTCTGATTGCATGATATCTGCCGGCCGGTAAAATTTATACTTGCCGTTAACTTTCTCGTCGTAATACACATAGCGGGTGGATTTTTCTAAGGGATCTAGGCCAATGCGCGAATCTTCCATAAACTTTGTCGCGACATGGGTAACATTTTCAATCGCGATATGCGCTGAACCTAATTCGGCGACCGAATCATCACCATAGCCAACTAAGACACGGTCATAAAATTCTTCCGCTTTTTGAGTGGCGACCATTTGATCTTCACCTTGGGATTTTGCAAAGCCCACAATTTCAGAAAATCCCATTTCTGGTTCATTGATAAATTCATCTAACAATACGCGCCGCAAGGACTTATCAGTTCGGCTGTAGCGGGAGAAAAGCGCGCCTTTGACCACTTCCGGCAAATTGCGCAAACCAAAAATCGACCGGTCTAAATTTGTGCAAAACGGCCGCAAAACCTCTTTTTCTTCCGGGCTAAATTCATCTACAAAAAAGTCGTCTTTCATCCAAGCTATTATAACGCGCCAAAGCCACATATTCAAGTTGACTAAAAGAGTCTTTTATAGTTAAATGCCTAAAACCCGTTTAGATCAGAAGAGGAGGCAAATCGATGATAAAGGCGGTGTTGGAAGTGGGAAGCGTGGTCGTATTTCAGGGCGGCAGGCGCCTACGGGTGCGGCAGATTGAAAAGGGTGGCGGCGATGAAGTTTTCCTCCACTTTGAAACCCTGGACGGTCTCTATGCCAATGGCGACATGAAGCGCTGTAAGAAGCAGCGTAACGGAAAAATCAAGGTTCCAGGCGCCACTAGCGTCGAGTTTTAGCGGGGGCACACCTACAGACACGCGCATTCGCCACAGAGCTCCGCCAAGGTTATGACCAGTTTGACTGGTCTACGGCCGCGGCGGAGTTTTGCTTTTTACATTTGTCATTTCGACTAAGCGACAGAGGAGCGCATGAAGAAATCTCAGCCGTACTTATTTGGTAAGTGTGAGATCTCTCGGCACGCTCGAGATGACATTATTTATTCAAATAATATTTCCTTTTCTCTTCCGGGAATTTTTCGATTGAATAGCGGAGCATAGTCCGCGGCATTTTGGTGGCGTTTTGGTCTAAGAATTTAGTCAATACTTTTTCATCCATTTTACCAACTTCGCGCAACATCCAACCAACTGCTTTGTGCATTAAGTCGTGGCTGTCGTTAAGCAGCAGTTTTGCCAGTTTGAGCGTGTCGGTGTAATTTTTGTTGCGGATAAACGGAAAGGTCGCTAAAATAGCAATTCGTCGTTCCCACAAATTTTTAGATTTTGCTAATTTGTATAAAATTTTCCTTGGCTTGTTAATTAAGTAACCGCCAACAATATAAGGAGCGGAGCAGTCAACTAAATCCCAATTATTTACTCGTTTAGCATTTTTTAAATAAAAGTTAAAAATTTTTTTCTTTTTTGAATTTGTAGCTTTAGAAAAATTACCGACCAAAATAAAAAGCCCGGTTTGTCGGTGCTCATGGATTTGGCTATTTAACAATTTTTGAATTTCGCTCAGCTGTAAGCCGGTAAATTTTTTAGCTACTTTTCTTTGATTAGGAACAATGACGCCGATAAATTTGTCACCCTCGCCATATTCGCCCGGCCCGGTTTTGAAAAACCATTGGGCCGTTTTAGCCCCTTTGACGCTAGTGAATTTTTTGAGTTCTTTTTTTACTTGGGATGCTTTAGGCATGGGATGAAATTTATAAATAGTCCCTCTCCTGGCAGGAGAGGGTTGGGTGAGGAAGAAATTTTGTAGGGACAGGTTTCAAACCTGTCAGCATTTAGATTCATGCGCCCTCACCTTTATCCTCTCCCATCAAGGGAGAGGAATTTATTGGGATTGTTTTATTAGGAATTATTTATTTTTCTCCATCGCGTCGGCAATGCGTCTAACCGCAACCACAAAGGCGGCGGTGCGCATATCAATTTTGTGTTTTTGAGAGACTTTCCAAACTTCTTTGAAGGCTTTAGTCATTATCGGTTTTAGTTTTTTACGGACTTGATCTTCGGTCCATTTCTCATCGTGTACATTTTGATACCATTCAAAATATGAAACTGTCACCCCGCCGGCATTGGCAAGGACATCAGGAAGGATTAAAGTATCATGCTCGGCTAAAATTTTATCAGCTTCCGGCGTGGTTGGGCCGTTTGCCATTTCTAAAATTATTTTAGCTTTAATGTTGGCCGCGTTATCTTTAGTAATTTGATTTTCCAAAGCCGCTGGCACTAGTACGTCACACGGATATTCTAAAAATTCAGCCGGATCTAAATGCTTACAGTCATAACCCTTAACTGAGCCGTCATAGTAGCATGCGTTAATCAGCCCGCTTTCCCGCTTTACTTCCATAACCTTTATTGGATCAAGCGGGGCTTTTCGGTTGCTGACAATAGTACCTTGAGAATCTGATAGACCGATGATTTTATATTTTGCCTCCGCCATCAGGCGGGCGGTGTGAAAACCGACATTGCCCAAACCCTGGATGATGACGTCTGTTTCGCTAGGTTTAAGTTTCAAAATTTTAGCAAGTTCCTGAAAAATAAAAAATCCGCCATCGGCTGTGGCAGTATTACGCCCCTCTGAACCGCCCGACTCTAATGATTTACCGGTAAAAGATCCCTGAGTTTTATCGCCGGTTAGTTTAGAATATTCGTCAGCCATCCAATCCATAATCAAAGGGTTTGTATTAACGTCTGGAGCGGGCACATCTTTATTTGGGCCAATGTCATCGACAAAAGCTCGGGCGTAACCACGGGCAAGCTGTTCTAACTCGCTGGTGCTTAACTCTTTGGGATTAACCATAACGCCGCCCTTGCCGCCCCCCATAGGAATATTTACTACAGCGCATTTAATTGCCATCCAAAACGACAGCGCTTTGACTTCGTTAATATCAACTTGCTCATGAAAACGAATGCCGCCCTTGTAGGGTCCGCGGGCGTTATTGTATTGTATTCGGTAAGCATCGAACTTTTTGGTTTTGCCGCTGTCCATTTTGACTGGAATTTTGGCTTCCAAAATCTTGTTTGGTTTTTTTAACGCTTCTAAAGTTTCCAGTTTAAGTTTTAATATCTGGTTTGCATTATCCAGTTGGACTAAGGCATTAGCAAATGGGTTCATAAAAAATGTAATTATTTGTCATTGCGAGCAGTGACCTTGATGTAAATCAGGGGAACGACGTGGCCACGCCTGACGTGACCGGTCAGGCGAGTCGTGACATGGCAATCCAGTTTTTTGGATCGCCACGCTCCTCTTCTACAAGCTCAGAGTCGCTCGTGATTACACTATACTAGAATAATAGTAAAAAATAGTAAAGTGACAAAAGTTACCAGTTTTTGTCATCCCGGACTTAATCCGGGATGACACTTACTTTCTAATACCGATTTTTTGGCGCACTTCGCGCATTGTCGTTCGAGCAATTTTTTGAGATTTTTTAGCGCCGGCGGCTAATATTTTTTCAACCTGCTTTGGTTTAGCCAAAAGGATTGATTTTGTCTTTCTAAAATCTGAAAAATAAGTTATAATCGCTTTAGCTAAATCAGTTTTTAAGTCTGCGTATCGGATTGATTTTTGCCCGTTGTATTTTTTTGCTGTTTTTTTATCGCCAAATTTTTCAAATAAAAGTAATAAGTTTTTTGCACCTGAGCCCTGGCCGTCTCCGGTATCAGTGACCGCCTTTTTAATTTTTTGCTCAATTACCTTTGGCTCATCGTCTAAAAAAATGCAATGATTTTCGCCCAAACTTTTTGACATTTTTTTATTTGGATCTTGCAAGCTCATTACTTTGGGCGTATCAGTAAACAAAGTTTCTGGCTCAGGAAATGTCTGGCCAAATTTATTGTTAAACCATCGCGCGATTTTACGAGCCAGTTCTAAATGCTGCTCTTGGTCCAGTCCGACAGGCACAGCCTTGGCTTTGTACAATAATATATCAGCCGCCTGTAAGACTGGATAGGTAAACAAGCCAGCATTTATATTTTTTGCTTGGCGAGAGGCTTTGTCTTTGAATTGAGTCATGCGTTCCAATTCACTCATTGGGGTAATAGTGTTGAAAACCCAAGCTAATTCAGTATGCTCAGGCACGTCTGATTGTAAAAAAATGACGCATTTTTTGGGGTCTATGCCGGCGGCCAAATAATCCATCGCGAGCGACAAAATTTGATTATATTTTTCTTTTGGTTGGTAATTCTCGGTAATTGAGTGGTAATCAACGATTGCAAAATAGCACTCATATTGGGATTGAATCGCTAAAAAATTTTGCAGTGTACCTAAATAGTTGCCAACGTGAAGCGGCCCGGTCGGCTGCATACCAGATAGTACTCGTCCTTTTTTCATGCAGTTAATTGTATGATGAAACAGGCCTAAAGTAAAGGATAGAACCTACACGATAAGTTTTTTTTCTTGTATAATATCCCCATTATGTGTTTTTCTGCCCCTGCTAGCTTCATCGCCGGATCAGTCATTGGCGCGACCGGATATGCGAGCATAAAAAGATCGCCAAGCAAAAGAGCTTTGCTTTTAGCGAGCACCCCTATGCTTTTTGCGATTATGCAGTTTATTGAAGGCTTGGCATGGCTAAACTTCAATTATTATAATAATCCCGCCGTTTATGCCATATTAACTTATGGCTATATTGTTTTTCCTTATTTAATTTGGCCGATTTTTAATCCGCTAAGTATTTATTTTAATGAAACAGAAAAAATTAGAAAAAGTATGTTAGCTATTCTTGTAGCGTCGGGTGTAATTATGAGTTTATTTTTAACTTCAGCTCTGTTTATTTTTGGTGGAGCAGCTTCTGAAATAATTAATCGGAGCATTGCATATAGTACCGGTATACCATTTTTAACATCACCACAATGGAAGGCTGTGGTTTTTATTTATTGTATAATTTTCGTGGTACCTTATTTTATTTCGCAATCCCGGCTGATAAAAGTCTATGGCTTGGCGCTTTTAGGCTCATTTATTTTCTCATATACAATATATTTCGCCGGCTTTATTTCGGTTTGGTGTTTTTTCGCAACGTTTCTTAGCTTTTTAATTTTCTTTCATTTTTATAGCCTAAAAAACCAACCAATCTGAAATTTTTAAAACGGCTAGTCAATTAGCCGTTTTTTATTTGAGAAATGTGGATGAAATTCCACACTTTATTTTTTATTGTATTGCATTAAGGCAAGCATCAAGGCGATAATCATTAAAAATCCGGTTAACGCCATCATCGGAATCGTAATATAACCGAAGCTTAAAAAGTAACGAATAGAACAAGAGGCAGAATAACCAATGCCGGCACAAGACGTCAAAGTTGAGCCGGTCATTTGCCCGAAATATTGAATCCCGGCAATTCCAGCACCAATTACCGAAAGGGGGATTGTGACAAAGGCAATAGCTTCGCTTTTTTTCCACAGTGCATAAGCTAAAATTACGACCATTGGATACATCATAGTGCGCTGATACCAACAAAGCAGGCATGGTTCAAAGCCGACAATATCGGAGTAGGCTAAACTGCCCAAAGTTCCAATCAACGCGACTAAAAATGCAAAGAAGATAGCCTTAGAACCAAAAAATTTTATCACACTATTTTTATTTCCGTTGCGCGTTAAAAAAATGCTCACTAAAATTGCTCCAATTGCAATTTGAGTCGCTATCGTCCCAATAGAAATGACTAAGGTTAAGTTGTTGGATAATTCCATTTAGTTTGGTAATTCACACCCGGTTTTTTCAGCTAGGTATGGTAATGACAAGTCGCCGGTTTCCCGCGTGCCGTCAGGAAATTCCCATGTCGGGTAAGATTCAATGCCCGCGTCAATGCAAACTTTAGTTTGGCCCTGGCCGTTTGGTTGAGAACATTCAACGTAAGGCAATTTTTTTTCAGAACGACCGAATTTTGATTTTTGACTTTGGCAATGCGGACACCAAAAGGCTCCGTAGAAGGTGGTGCCACTTTCGCCTAAACACTCGGCAAAGGCATCATAAGTTCCGGGCTTGGTGCCAGAATAAATATAATAAATTACTCCTAAAGCTAATATAATCCCCACGAACATCCAAACTAAGCTATTTTTAGATTTTTTTCGCATATCAATAAAGCATTATTTTAATGCTAAATATAATATCACAGTTTTTAGCGTTGTTCAATTTGAACTTGAGGAAATGATTTTTTGAGTATGTCAACAATGGCGGAAACGTCAAGCTGTTTAGATTTATCTATGGTGTTGTCTAAATTTTTGGCGAAACTAATATTTTGGATAAAGTATTTCTCGCCCGGCAATAACTGTTTGGCAATGCTTATAAAATCTTCCGCCGTGTGTGATTCTGGCAATACCGTCGTTCGAAACTCATGGTCAATGCCAGATTCTTGAATTAAGCGCATGGTTTTTTTGCAGTTGTCAATTCGTTGCTGGTTTGCGGTTTGTACAATATCGTTGTAGCTCTCCCACCGGTGCTTAATGTCCATTGCCAAATAGTCAACTAGTCCGTCGCGAAGCAGTGATTCAACCATGCCCGGATTAACTCCAGACGTATCAAGTTTCACCAACAAGCCAAGCGCCTTAACTTTTTTAATAAAGTCAGGAAGATCGGCATGCAAGGTTGGCTCCCCGCCGGTAATGCACACGCCGTCCAAAAAATCTTTTTTGAACGAGATATACGCCAGCACTTCTTCTTGGCTGACAATGTTTTGCGTTGAGGTTGGAATGAGTTCCGGGTTATGGCAATAGCGGCAGCGAAACAGACAACCTTGTGTGAAAACTATAGCCGCAACTTTTTCCGGGTAATCAATTAAGCTTAATTTTTGCAGCCCGCCAAATTGCATCACCGCCGTTAAGCCGCCACCGCTCCGGTTTTTAGCGCCACGGCCGCCGGGTTAGTTTCTGCTTTGCTTTTTTTGCTGGCTAAAGCCTTTTCGGCGACATATTCTTTGCGGTCTTTCCATTCGCTTTTTTTACCTTTGTTCCATTCTTTGACCGGGCGGAAATAGCCGACAATGCGCGACCAGACTTCACATTCAGCGTTGCATTTGGGGCAAATTCTAACCTCCCCTTGCAAATATCCATCATTTGGGCAGATGCTCAACGTTGGCGTAACGGTGAAATAGGGCAGGCGGTAGCCGTTAGCGATTTTTTTAACAAAGCTGCGGCAGGTTTTCCAATCTTTTACCTTTTCACCCAAAAACATGTGTAGCACCGTGCCGCCAGTGTAAGCTGTTTGCAGTTCGTCTTGGTGATCTAAGGCAAAGAGCGGATCATCAGTATAATCAACCGGCAAATGTGTAGAATTGGTGTAATACGGAGCTTCATCGCTGCCGGCCTGGATAATCCCCGGGAATCGCTTGGCATCTTCTTTGGCAAAACGGTAGGTCGTGCCTTCGGCCGGTGTGGCTTCTAAATTATACATGTTGCCAGTAGTTTCTTGAAAGTCAGCCAGTTTTTTACGCACTAACTTCATTATCTCTTTGGTAAACTGTTTGCCTTCATTACTTGCGATATCTTTACCGAGTAAGTTTTGGCAAGCCTCATTACCACCATTAATGCCGATCGTGGCAAAGTGATGGTCCAAAGAAGGCAAGTAGCGCTTGGTAAACGGCAACAAGCCGCTTTCAATGTTTTGAGCCACGACTTTACGCTTGAGTTCTAGTGATTCTTTGGCCAATTCCATTAACCGCTCCAACCGCTCAAAGAATTCTTGTTTGTTTTTGGCGACATAACCGATGCGCGCCAAGTTAATGGTCACAACGCCGATACTCCCCGTCATTTCAACCGACCCAAATAGCCCGCCGCCACGGGAACGCAACTCGCGTAAATCAAGCTGTAAGCGGCAGCACATGCTCCGTACATCACCCGGATTTAAGCTTGAGTTTATGAAGTTTTGGAAGTAGGGGATGCCAAATTTTGCCGTCATTTCAAAAAGTGCCTTAGCATTTTCATTCTCCCAGTCAAAATCCTTGGTGATGTTATAAGTCGGAATTGGAAAAGTGAAAATGCGGCCGTTGCTATCGCCTTCAGTCATAACTTCTATAAACGCTTTGTTGATTAGGTCCATTTCCGGCTGGCAATCAGCATAACTAAAGTCCTGTAACTCACCGCCGATTTTTGGATGTTTGTCTTTTAAGTCATCCGGGCACACCCAATCCAAAGTAATATTCGTAAACGGTGTTTGCGTGCCCCAGCGTGAGGGTACGTTTAAATTAAAGACAAATTGCTGAATGCATTGCTTGATGTGCTTGTAGCATAAGTTATCTTTTTTTACGAGCGGCGCTAAGTAGGTGTCAAATGATGAAAATGCTTGCGCTCCCGCCCACTCGTTTTGGAGCGTGCCTAAAAAATTCACCATTTGTCCAACCGCCGTTTCCAAATGTTTGGCAGGCTTAGATTCTACTTTTCCCGGTACGCCATTGAATCCTTCTTCTAAAAGTTGGCGTAAACTCCAACCGGCGCAATAACCGGAAAACATATCTAAATCATGAATATGGAAATCGCCTTCAATGTGCGCCTCTCTGACCGCTTTCGGGTAAATATAATTTAACCAATAGTTAGCGATTAGTTTGCCAGAGGTGTTGAGGATTAATCCGCCAAGTGAATATCCTTGGTTAGCATTAGCGTTGACCCGCCAATCCGAGCGGTCTAAATATTCGCTCATAGTTTTTTCCACTTCCACGGCAATATTTTCAGCCGATCGCGCTTGAGATCTTTTTTCCCGGTAAACAATATAGGCCCGAGCAGTTTTGAAATACCCAGAGCTCATCAAGGAAAATTCAACTATATCTTGGATTTCCTCAACACTTATTTGACGTTTAATTTTTTTGGACTTGTTGATAAACGAGACTACAATTTCGGTAATCTTTCTAGCTTCAGTGCTGCCAAATTCGCCGGTCGCTTCCGCCGCGCTTAGAATCGCTTTATAAATTCGCTCTTTATCAAAAGTTGCCTTGGTGCCGTCTCGGCTAATCGTTTTGATGGGGCTCATATGTTTTTTATTTATTTTTTAGTTAAAAAAACTCACCGGGTGGTGAGCTTCAAGAGCTTCGCGAGTTTCTAATTTATTTATTAGTTTTGGCTTCTATGCGATTAGTGCATGGGTAGACCAGGCAAATATACTTATTTCCCGGCTCGCCTTTGATAATTTTTAATTCATTACAACGTTTGCACTTTATTTCCACGTCGCTATCTACCAAAATACCTTTAAACAACAATTTATTGCAGTCAGGACATCTATATTCTCGCCCGATGTTTTCATGATTGGTCATAACGACTTACCCAAGGGAGGGTTTAGTCATTATATCGCAAAAAAAGGACGAAGTCAATCTGGATGCGTCCTCATTTTGTCCTGGAGGCTAAAAATTTACCTAGAATTAGTTAGAAAAATTTGTCAAGAATACAATTTTTCCTTATTTTATCCGAGTTGTATTTTTATCGCCTAAACTTCTATCAAAACCGGTAAAACCATCGGGCGGCGATGCGTTTTGGAGTAAACATACTGGCCGATTTCGTTGCGAATGCGCTCTTTGATGTAATTCTCAAAGGCTGGAGAACGGTTATCGGTTTCTTTAAGCATGCTTTTGACTTTATGGCGCACATCTTCAATCAATTTTTTATTTTCGCGCATATACACAAAGCCGCGAGAGATTATATCCGGGTTTTGCACCGGTTCGCCGGATTTTTTATAGATAGTAGCAATAATCACAATCATACCGTCTTCGGCCATGAGTTTACGGTCCCGAAGCACAATGTGCGACACATCGCCAACGCCAAGGCCATCCACAAATACATATTCAGTTGAAATTCGCCTTTGAGTTAGCGCCACTTTTTCTTTGTCAGCTTCAATTACTTGGCCGTTTTCAGCGACAATAATGTGTTCGTCTTTTAGTCCAATAATTTTGGCGTTTTGGCCATTGATGCGCAACATGAAGTGGTTGCCTTCAATCGGGATAAAATATTTTGGCCGCACTAGCTGCAACAGCAATTTAATATCTTGCTCTTTGGCGTGCCCGCCGGCGTGGACGTCTAACATTTTATAGTTCACTACCGACGCTCCATAGCGGTAAATCGCGTCCTGCAAATTTTGCACCGTGCGTTCATTCCCCGGAATAACCGAAGAGGAAAAGATAACCGTATCGTTTGATTTAAATTTTATAAATCGATGGTTGCCTTCGGCAATGCGCATGAGCACCGCATTTTTTTCACCTTGCGCGCCAGTACAAATAATTATCAGTTTGTCATCATCAACATCTTTAAAGTTATGCTGTTCCACTATTGTTTTGTTATCAAATTTTAGATAACCTAATTCTTTTGCTACTTCCACGTTCGTTTTGATGCTGCGGCCCTCAAACATTACTTTGCGGCCGTGCTTTTCGGCGAGGGTTAAAATTTGCTGAATCCGCGACAGCAATGACGCAAATGTACCGATAATCATTCGCCCCTTAGCGTTTTCAATTAGTTTTTCCAAATCTACGCCCACCTCAGTTTCAGATAACTGATGTCCTTTTTGCCAGGCGTTAGTGCTGTCGGCCATAAGGGCCAAAATTCCTTCAGCGCCAATCAGGGCAAATTTTTGCAAGTCCACCGGGGCGTCGTTAATCGGCGCTTTATCCAATTTAAAGTCGCCGGTATGGATAATGTTGCCGACCGGCGTGCGAATTAAAATCGCAAAAGAGTTCGGAATATTGTGGTTGACTGGCACAAACTCAACATCAAAACAGCCCAGCCTAACTTTATCACCGCCGCGCACAACCTGCAATTTTAAAGGCGGCGCTTCTTTATATTCTTCTTGGCGCTTTTTGATAATACCGGCGGTTAAATCCCCGGTGTAAATCGGCGGATTGCCAATGGCTTTCATCACGTGGGGAACCGCGCCAATATGGTCGTAATGTCCGTGAGTGATGAGCACGCCTCGTATATTTTTTTCCTTGCCTTTGAGATAGCTTAAATCAGGGATAATATAGTCAATGCCGTGCATTTCTTCTTCCGGAAACTGTAAGCCCAAATCAACAATGATAATGTCGTTACCATACTCAAAAATGACGCAATTCCGCCCAACTTCTTCAAAGCCACCGACTGGGATAATGTTTAATTTACCCGATTTGACAGTTTGTTTTTCTCCGGTTGAAACTCCAGGCTTTTTTATAGTTCTAGATTTTTGCCTGGTTGGCTTGGCCGTACGTTTAGTTGTCGCTTTGCTGCTAGTCTGCTTGTTGGAGGCAGGGCGAGCAGCATTTTTTTTAGTTACCATATTTTCTGTGAAGTAATAATTTAATTAGTTATCAATGGGACGTTTTTCATTCTTTTCCCATTTTTCAATAAATGCTTTTTCTAAGTCTATATTTTTAAGTTCAGCTAATCTGAGTAAATTCCAAAATACATCCACTATTTCATAACTCAAATCAGTTTTACTACGGTCTTCCCTAACCGCCTCCATAACCTCGCCAACTTCCTCGCCGAGCCTAAGCAGTACTTCTTTATCGTCCTTAGGATAAAATCCTCGCCTATTTAATTGTTCAACCATTAAGGTTTGCAGTTCTTTGATACTTTTTGCCATATAGCATTATGCATTGGTGCCGATGGTGGGACTCGAACCCACAAGCCTCGCGGCACACGCTCCTGAAGCGTGCGTGTATACCAATTTCACCACATCGGCGTTAGTTTTCCTTGGCGAAGCTGGCTTTAGTTTTTATGTACCAACCCGTAATATTGTTAAACCGATCGGCTGGCACAATCACTTGCGAAACATTTAAACCTTTAATTTTATCGCTTATCACGTAAGTGTATGTCGGCCGGTATAAAAAGATGGCTGGGATTTCGCTAATAATAATATTTTGGAATTCTTGATACAATTCATCGCGCTTGGCTGAATCAGCTTCAATTCTGGCGTCTTCAAGCAATTTATCAACGTTCCGATTAGAAAAGACAGCTAAATTTAATCCCGGGTCTTGATTTTGCGAGGAATGCCAAAATGGAAAAGGGTCGGGGCTGGCACCCAAGTTTTCGCCAAACAGCAAAGCTTCATAATTTCTCGGCTTAATGATTTCGCGGCCAATGCGGTTAGGGTCCACAATTTCTAAATTGACCGATGCGCCAACATCTTGCCACATTTTTTTTACCAATGTGGCCGCTGTTACGTTTTCTGGCTGATTAACTGTTGTCAAAGTTATTTCTAAAATTTCGTCATTTTTGGAACGGAAAATGTTTTGGTTAGGATCTAAAATAATTTCTTCCAAAATTTGTTCAGTGCTAGTCGGTGCGGTAAAAACTTCTTCTTCAATAGTTTCGGGTGCTACATCTTCGCCTTGACTAAGCTCTGCTTGCAAATCAATTCTTTCTTGGCTAATCTTTTCGGCTAATTTTTGCTTGTATTCATCGGCGGTGATAATTTGCCATTGCGCTTCATTTAGTATTTGGTTCGCTTTGTCGGGGTCAAAATCATACTTTTCAATATTTTCATTATAACCTTCATATCCTGGTAAAATTGGTCCATCGACAATTTGACCTTCTAAGCTTAAGGCTTCGGATATGATTTTAGTTTTATCAATCGCATAGGCTAAGGCTTGTTTAACATTTTTGTCTTTTAAAATAGAATTTATTTTTTGGTTGAAAAAGACGCCAGTATATTGCGGCAAGTCAAAGGAGTAAAAATTTATATCGGATTCGCTAATCAACCGTTCCTTGAGCGCCTTGGGCAAAAAGCTAATGCCCTCAACGTTGTTGTTAATCAAAGCCCCGACCGCCTCTTCAAAGTTTGGGTAAAATTTGAATGTTAGTTTTTGGATTAAAGGCGGGTTGTCATAATATTTTTCAAACGGTACCAAAGTATAGGATTTAATATTGCCTAGTTTATCGCGAGTGAGCGTTGAAAATTGCCACGGACCTGAGCCAACCGGGCGAATATTTGCTTCTGCTAAATTCGCGGTAGTGTTTGGGATTTCTTGCCAAACATGGGCTGGTAAAATGCCAAATGTCATGCTCTCCAAAAATGGCTCAAATGGCTCAGGTAAAATAAATTGAACTGTTAAGTTGTCAACTTTTTTAATTTGAACGCCCCGAAAGCTTACAATTAAAGGGCTTTTAAAATCAGGGTCTTGGATGTTTTCAAAGGTCAAAATTATATCGTCGCTTGTGACCGGCTTGGCCTCTTCGCTCCCCCGGGTATGCCAAAAAGCATTCGGTTTAAGGAAAAAAGTGTAAGTTAATTTATCCTCTGAAATTTTATAACTCGTTGCTAGGTCTGGAACTAAGTTTAAATCGGCATCAAATTTTAAAAGGCCGGAAAAAACTAGGCGGGATATATCAGTGTCAACATCATTGGTTTGGGCCAGCAGGGGGTTAATAAACTTTGGCGCGCCAATTAAAGCTTCTACATATGTGCCTCCAGCCATTGGCACTTTAGTCACATTGTCTTGGTACAACTGTGTGCCGAGCCAAACGGTGCTCAGAGTGATTGCCGCTAATAGCAGTTTGGTCGCCCAAAGCTCTTGGGGGGATAAAAATTTTTTTATCTCTTTAAGCTGTTGGAAATTGGGTCTTTTTTTAAAATACTCGCGCCAAGCCATTTTGCTTGATGGCCCAGAATTGTCGCGGGTTTCCTCCTCCGGGATCGGGGATTGGGTTGTGTCCACGGGGTATTAAACAGTCACAATATTTAAAAAAGACACTACCATGAAAGCGGTAGCAAAAACGATAGTCAAAGTGTAAAGAATTTTTTCTAAGCCGCGTTTAGTTCGGTAAACATTGCCCTCTCCCCCAAAGGCTGCCCCAAGGCCAGCACCCCGGTTTTGCAAAATTATGACAATAATCAAAATAATTGAAACAACAACTTGTAAAACATCTAAAAGCATAGAGAAATATTCGAAATGAAATTAATATTCGTATTGTTATTAAAGAGTAGGTATGCGAGATGAAAACGTTGCGCTTATGATAGCAGGAAGAGTCATAATTGTCAAGCCTTGCCCTCGGGTTTTGATTTAAAGGCTTTTTTAGCGATTATTTTTTGTAATTTTAAATTTTGTTTGCCGGTAACTTTCATTTTTGCCCGTCCTCGTTTTTGCCGATTTTGTTTCCGGGCCAGTTTTTCTAGCTCCTCATCTTTTAGAGTTGCCATATGCCTTTGGGATAGTTGTAATTTAAACAGTTGGCTAATTTGTCCTAGCTGATTAAATAGTATAATATTTTGGTATGGTCGACAATAATTTTACCACTTTTGAGCAGCCGCGGAAAAAAAATCGGCGTTGGTATCGTAACTGCTTTGTTTTGGCGCCAGCAATTTTTTTGGGGGCGTTTGTAGTTTTATATGCCAGCGCGCTACTAGTAGGAAAATTTGCTGCTAATTCAAACAATTTGGAGCCGAATAATATTGTTAATGGACATGGTGGACAAACGGTTTTAAATAATTTACCTCAAACTTTATCACCCCCTTCTTCCCCGGCTGTTAGCCAAGCTACGCCGCGGTTCAAAGGTAATCCAGAAGCCAAAGTAGTGATTGAAGAGTATTCAGATTTTGAGTGTCCTTTTTGCCAACAGGCCGCCCCGATACTAAAAAAAGTGGTCGAGAAATTTGGCGATAAAATACAGTTTATTTATAAAGATTTTCCTTTAATTAATATTCATAGTAACGCCTTGGTGGCCGCCCTTGCTGGCCGGTGCGCTTTTGAACAAGCTCAATTTTGGGAGTTTCATGACTTAATGTTCGCTGACCAAAGTAAGTTATCTGCGACTGATTTGAAACGCGGCGCTTTTCAGCTCGGCCTGGATAGCTTTCAATTTAATGAGTGCTTGGATTCCAACAAATACTTTGACGACGTCAATGCCGAATTTGAGGAAGGTATTAGCCGCGGCGTTAAAGCCACACCCACCTTTTTTATCAATGGCCAGAAATTTGAGGGCGTCATTCTTGAAAAACAATTGACCCAAATTATTGAATCATTACTTTAATGAAAAATAAGGCTAAGCACTATTGGATTTTTCTCTCTGCGTTTGGCGCTATGTTTGCGGTGTTGTCTTGGGCGTATGAGATTTATTCAGGGGGGTTTTGGGTTAAGGGCGCTTTAGCTTTAATTACTGGTTTTGTCTTATACAAATTTATCGTTGATCGAGTTTAACTACCTATAAAGCAGTTGGACCCCACTACAGCCGTAGCCGCATGGGGTCCTAAAACAAGCTCCTCCCGGAAACGGTCCGGGTTTTTCCTCATCTCCTTTTCGAGTTGGAGCATTTCACGCTCGAACTCTTGAAGGTGATCAAGAAACTGCTCTTCTTGGCGGAGCAGTTCGTCTTGGAGCTCTTCGCGAACATCGGCGCAAGGCCGCGGTGGCGCTTGTTCGGCGAACGAGCCGCAAAACCACTGCGACTCGTCGGCTCCCTCGTCGTAGACGAAGAAATCGCCGACCCACGCGCCGGCCTCTGCCGTCTCCTCGGCCCACACAGGCGCGGCAAAGTACATAATCGCGCCGATTATGGCCAAGGTTATGAACAGTCCGGACAGCGTCCGGCCTGGGTGCAGGTATTGCATGATAGTCTCCCCTCAACGACCTGGCCCTGCGCCAGGCGGTCCAACGCCCTCCCTAAATATCTGGCGCGAACCGGATAATTTAGCAAAATTAAGGGAAAATGTCAACCTTGGCGGATAGACCAAGGGTTTGACAGTCGCTGGAATTTGTGGTAAGCTGGTTTCCTGTTTTGTATTTATGCCAAAAGTGATCTCTATCAAACGCGCTCGCGTTAATAATTTAAAAAACATCTCTGTTGATATTGAGCAAGGCAAGTTTGTGGTAATTACCGGACTTTCAGGTTCGGGCAAATCATCATTAGCCTTTGACACAATTTTTGCTGAGGGCCAGAGGCGATATGTTGAAAGCATGTCAACTTACGCTAAACAATTTTTAGGTTTGGCGGACAAACCAGACGTTGATAGGATTGATGGATTATCACCCACGATTTCAATCGACCAACACACTTCAGCCACCAATCCGCGCTCAACGGTCGGAACAATCACCGAAATTTATGATTATTTGCGGTTGCTTTATTCACGTGTTGGTAAATTACATTGCCCTCGTTGCGGCCAGGAGGTGAGTAAACTTACGCCGACTCAAATCATCAATCAGGCAACAGAGATTACTAAAAAGGAAAAAGAAATTTCAATTTTATCTCCGGTTGACGAAGATAAAAAATCTGACCGCAGCTCAACTTTAAAAGAAATTAAAAAAGCCGGCTATAGTCAAGTTAGAATAAATCGTCAACTTATGAAAATTGACGCGGCTCTAACTGGCAATATTGATTGGAATAGCAGTCCGACTTTGGAAATATTAGTTAGTCAATTTAAAGCGAGTCAATACAACCAAACGCGCGATCTGCGCCGTGATTTAGCCCAAGCGGTGGATTTAGCCTTAGATTTAGGCAATGGCCAACTAATTGTGTTAACGAGTGCGGACAAGGATATTTTATTCTCGCAATATTTTAATTGCCCAAGGTGCAATATTAACTTACCCAACATTGAACCAAGGAACTTTTCATTTAATAGCCCGGCGGGTGCTTGTAACCGATGTTTGGGAATTGGCACGTGTTTGGAAATTGATCCCGAACTAGTTATTCCAAACAAAAAATTAACATTAGCCCAAGGCGCAATCAAGCCATGGGCTAGAAATTTTTCCAATCAAGCGAAATACTGGAAGCTGTTAGAGGCAGTGGCGAAAGTCCATAATTTTTTATTAGATGATGCGATTAGTGATTTATCTGCGGAAGCTTTAAACATTGTGTTGCACGGCAGTAGCGAACAAAAGTATGACGTGGATGGCGGCATGACTTTTCCCGGAGCCATCCCGATGCTGGAAGAAAAATATTTAGAAACAACCTCTGAATATTTAAAGCAAGAGCTAGAAAAATATATGCGTACGGCCATTTGCCCGGTTTGCCAAGGCAAAAGATTGAAAAGCGATATGTTGCTAGTTACAATTTCTGATAAAAATATTGCTGATTTAACGGCGATGACAATTGACGAACTGGTTAAATTTTTTGCTGGTATTAGTAACGGCAAGATTAAAGGTAAGCTCAGCTTGGATGAAAAGGATAAAAAAATTGCCACCTCAATTATTAAAGAAATTCATCAGCGTTTGCAATTTTTGCAAAACGTTGGTTTGAATTATCTTACCTTGCACCGTACTTCCACGACACTATCTGGCGGAGAATTACAGCGCATTCGGCTGGCAACCCAATTAGGCTTGAATCTAACTGGCATTGTTTACATTTTAGATGAGCCGTCAATTGGTTTGCATCAAAAAGATAACCAAAAATTAATTGATACCTTGCGGCATTTACGCGATTTGGATAATACTGTATTAGTGGTAGAGCATGACTCCATGACCATCTTAGCGGCTGATCATGTTATTGATATGGGTCCGGGCGCTGGAGAAAATGGCGGCGAAGTGATTGCTTCTGGCAGTCCAGCCCAAATATTAAAAAACAATAATTCTATTACCGGTCGTTATCTTTCGGGTAAAGAAAAAATTGAACCGCCGACAAAACGTAGAGAAGGCAATAAGAAGTTTTTGGAAGTAATCGGCGCGCAAGAATTTAATTTAAAAAATATTAATGTTAAGGTACCGCTCGGCATGCTGGTGTGCTTAACTGGAGTTTCAGGATCAGGTAAGTCAACTTTAATGTTGGATATTTTAGCCAGGGCGCTAGCCAAAAGGTTTTACCGCGCCAAAGATATTCCGGGTAAACACAAAGACATTAATGGCATAGAAAATATTGATAAAGTAATTACGATTGACCAATCGCCAATCGGCCGTACCCCGCGGTCAAATCCAGCGACTTACACTGGTGTGTTTACATACATCCGTGATTTATTTGCCAATACTCCCGAAGCCAAAATTCGCGGTTACAATGTCGGCGTATTTAGTTTTAACGCCAAAGGCGGGCGTTGTGAAACGTGCGCCGGCGAAGGCTACGTCAAGGTGGAAATGCAGTTTTTACCGGACGTCTATGTTAAATGTGAAGAATGCCATGGCCAGCGTTACCAAAAAGAAGTTTTAGAAATTCATTTTAAAGGAAAAAATATTGCCGATGTTTTAAGCATGTCGGTAGAAGAAGCGATGCATTTTTTTAAAGGGAATGATATAATTTTTGATAAGTTAAAAACTTTGTTTGATGTTGGACTGGGTTATTTGAAGTTAGGACAATCGGCCACGACTTTGTCCGGCGGAGAGGCTCAACGGGTTAAATTAGCAACTGAATTGTCCCGCCGAGCGACCGGTAAAACTTTATACATCTTAGATGAACCAACCACTGGTTTGCATTTTGCCGACATTGCCTGCCTTTTAAACGTGTTAAATAAATTGGTTGATAAAGGTAATACCGTGATGATTATTGAGCACAATTTGGATGTGATTAAATCCGCCGATTGGGTGATTGACTTAGGGCCGGAAGGCGGCGATCGAGGCGGTGAGATTGTAGCCGAAGGCCGCCCGGAAGATATTGTTAAAGAGAAAAAAAGTTACACTGGTAAATATTTGAAGGAAGAGATGAAATTGAAAAAGGCGAATGGTAAATAGCTAATGGAGAATGAAAAAATATTTTTAGATGATCCCCCTCTTAATTTAAGAGGGGTAAGGGAGTTACTCAAAATGGATTTTTAATTTATTGATAGGCAACTAGTACCATTAATAGCGTGTTCCCCGCTTAGCATAAGAGGGGATAGGGGTGTTAAAGCTAAACAATTTGTCATTTCGAGCCCCGTATCAAGTACGGGGTAAACTCCGTCGAGAAATCTCACCTCTGTTAACTTCACCTATGATGAGATCCTTCGGCTCCGCTTACGCTCCGCTCAGGATGACAACCCCCACCCCGCCTCACCCCCAGTGAGGAATGATAGTAAAAGTTAGCATGTTTTGGAATATTGAAATAACTGGTAATATTGAAGGAGTATTTGAGAAGTTAAATGATTTTATTAAGTAACCCCCTCAACTCCCCCTTAAATTAAGGGGGATGCCACAAGTATGCCAAAATACGACCATCAAAAAATAGAAGCTAAATGGCAAAAATATTGGGCCAAATATAAAACGTTTTCAGTTAAAGACGAATCCAGCCGGCCAAATATGTACGTTTTAGATATGTTCCCATATCCTTCAGCTCACGGATTACACGTTGGCCACCCGGAAGGCTATACGGCCTCTGATATTTTAACCCGTTTTTTAACTATGAGAGGTTTTGACGTATTGCATCCGATGGGCTGGGACGCGTTTGGTTTGCCGGCGGAAAATTACGCGATTAAAACCGGCACGCATCCGAAACAAACGACAGAAGATAATATTAAAAATTTTAAACGCCAAATTCAATCGCTTGGTTTTGCCTATGATTGGGACCGGGAAATCAACACCACTGATCCAAATTACTACAAATGGACACAGTGGATTTTTCTTAAACTATGGGGGAAGGGACTCGCCTATGAGGCGGAAATCCCTATCAATTGGTGTCCGCAAGATAAAACGGGACTCGCCAACGAAGAAGTAGTTGACGGTAAATGCGATCGCTGTGGCACAAAAGTTGAGCTAAAAAATTTAAAGCAGTGGCTTTTAAAAATTACTGATTACGCCGACCGTTTGCTGGACGATTTAGAATATTTGGATTGGCCTGAACCAATCAAATTAATGCAGCGCAATTGGATTGGGAAAAGTTATGGCGCCAACGTTGATTTTAAAATAAAAGGTAGTGACGAAAAATTAAATGTTTTTACCACGCGCCCAGATACTTTGTTTGGCGCAACATACATTGTGGTCGCTCCAGAGCATCAAATTATTCATAAATTAAAAGATAAAATTGATAATTATAAAGAAGTTGCTGCTTATATTGAGGCATCTCAATTGAAAACCGATATTGATAGGACTGACGAGAGTAAAATTAAAACCGGAGTTGAATTAAAAGGTGTCAAGGCGGTTAACCCAGTCAACAATAAAGAAATTCTTGTTTGGGTGGCTGATTATGTTTTGATTTCTTACGGCACCGGCGCGATTATGGCCGTCCCGGCCCACGACGCCCGCGATTTTGAATTTGCTACTAAATTTGGGTTAAAAATAATTGAGGTAGTTAGGGCCTTTGATAAAAATGATGGTGAACCATTAAGCGAGGCTTATGTTGGCGAGGGTGAGATTGTCAATTCTGATTTTTTAGATGGCCTGGAAGTATCACAAGCTAAAGTTGAAATTATTAGATGGTTGGAAGAAAAAAAATTAGGCCAAGAATCTATTAATTACAAATTGCGTGATTGGGTTTTTTCTCGCCAACGGTATTGGGGTGAACCAATTCCGCTGATTCATTGTGAAAAATGTGGAGTGGTTGCCGTACCAGAGAGTGATTTACCTCTGCTTTTGCCAGAAGTTGAAAAATATGAACCCACCGGCACAGGCGAATCACCGCTGGCGGGCATTGATGAGTGGGTAAATACGAAATGCCCAAAATGCAAAGGGAACGCTAAGCGGGAAACCAACACCATGCCTCAATGGGCTGGATCATCTTGGTATTGGCTGCGCTATATTGACCCGCACAATAAAAAAGAATTAGCCAGCAAACATTTGCTTAAAAAATGGCTGCCAGTGGATGTGTATGTTGGCGGCGCCGAACATGCAGTCTTACATTTATTGTACGGCCGGTTTTGGCATAAATTTTTGTGCGATATTGGCGTTGTGCCTAAAATTAAAATTGAACCAGTTAATCAAAATGAAAAAGTTGAGCTTGACGAACCGTTTTTGACATTAAAAAATCAAGGGTTGATTTTGGGCGAAGACGGAGAGAAAATGTCTAAGTCGCGCGGCAATGTGATTAACCCTGACGAAATTATCAAAAAGTTCGGCGCTGATACTATGCGAGTGTATGAAATGTTTATGGGCCCGTTTGAAGACGTAAAGCCGTGGAGCACTAACGGCTTAGTCGGGGCACGCCGATTTTTAGATAAAGTGTGGGCCTTAAGCGAAAAAGTAATGAGCACTCCGGCCGAAGAATTAAGCGATGAAGTGCCTGAGCAGCAAGTTGAATATACTATCAAAAAAGTAACTCATGATATTGATACCTTTAATTTCAATACCGCGATTTCGCAAATGATGATATTGGTAAACATGATGACCAAAGCCAAAAAAGTACCGCCGGTGGCTTTCAAAAAATTAATTTTACTTTTATCACCGTTTGCGCCGCATATGTGTGAAGAGATTTGGCAAAAACTTGGGCATAAAGATAGTTTGGCGCGTGAAACCTGGCCAACTTACGATGAGAAGCTAGCTCAAGCCAATGACATTGAGCTAGTGTTGCAAGTTAATGGTAAAGTTCGTGATAAAATGCTAGTTGATAAAGATATCACTCAAGCGGAGGCTGAGAATTTAGCCCAGGATTCTAAAAAAGTTCAAACGCACCTGACCGGCCGGGAGATTAAAAATGTAATATTCGTTCCTGGGCGTTTAATTAATTTTGTCACCAAGTAAAAACTACCTTTTACAAGCAACAATTTTTTTGAGATAATTGAATTACTTCAGAAGGGGGTGGCGGTATATGCTGTATATTCTTGGAGCAACAGCGTTTGCCCTAGTCGTGACGTGGCTGTGGTGTGCCACTCATCCGTGGAATGATGGGCGCGAACCAGCGCAAGAGGCGGAAACCAGACTACTTGGCAACGCCTCGGCGGTAAGCCAACATCGTTCTCACACCTGAACCCATGAAGCAAGCTCGGTGCCGTCACGGCAACCGAGCTTTGCCACTTATGCTTGTTGATTATCGGCCAATTCCAAAGTATTTAAAACCGAGCTCAGCCATATCCTGCGGGTCAAACAAATTTCGTCCGTCAAAAATAATTGGCGTGTTCATCAAAGATTTAACTTTGGCTAAATCTAGTTTTTTAAACTCTCCCCATTCTGTGCAAATTAAAATAGCATCAGCACCCTTAGCCACGTCGTAGGGGTTATTAACAAATTTGATGTCTGGATTTTCCTTTTTGGCGTTGTCCATAGCTTGCGGATCATAGGCTGTGACTTGGCTGCCGTCTTGTTGCAAGCGTTTAATGATTTTTAAGGCGGGGGAGTTCCTAATATCATCAGTGTTTGGTTTAAAGGCAACCCCCAAAACGCCAATTTGTTTTCCGTCTAATACCCACAGTTCTTTTTCAATTTTTTTTACGAAATTTTTTATCGCGTCATCGTTAATTTTTTCAACGCTGGCAAGGAGTGAACTATCAATATCAAACATCTCCAATGTTTTCTTAAAAGCAGCGACGTCTTTCGGGAAGCATGAACCGCCATAGCCAATGCCGGGATTTAAAAATTGCTTGCCAATACGTTCATCCAACCCAATCGCTTCTAAAATTTCTAAAGCGTCAGCGCCGGAGGCTTCGGCAATTTCAGCAATCAAATTGGCGAACGAAATTTTTGTGGCTAAAAAGCTGTTAGCTCCATGTTTAATTAATTCAGCGCTTTTAACGCTTGTAATTCTAACCCCCGGTTTGGATTTTTCAATGATAGGCGCGTAAAGCTTTAACATTATCTCAGTGGCCCGGTCACTATCACTGCCAATTACAATTCGGTCAGGATAAAAAGTGTCGTGCATGGCTTGGCCTTCGCGTAAAAATTCTGGATTAGACACTACCGCCACATTGCCGTTGCCGTTGGTATATTTTTTAATAGTGTCAGAGACTTTTTCCGCCGTTTTTACCGGCACCGTGCTTTTATCCACAATGACCTTAAAGCCATGTTTGGTTTTGAGCGCTTCGGCAATTTCTTTAGTTACCTGCTCAACGTATTTCAAATCCGGATGGCCATCTTTTTTAGGCGGCGTGTTTACGCACACAAAAACAACATCGGAATCCAAGACTGCCTTTTTGATGCTGTCAGAAAAGCTGATTTTACGCTTGGCCATATTCTCTTTGAGTAAGTCTTCTAAATGTGGCTCAAAGATGGGACTCGTACCGGATTGCAATAGTTTGATTTTTTCCGGGTTGTTGTCAACGCAAATAATGTCGTGGCCAATATGCGCCAGACATACGCCGGTGGTTAAACCGACATATCCTGTACCTATGATTGCTGCTTTCATAAAATATTGATTCACTAGAATAGCTAATTTTTATAAAATTGTCAACTGCTATGTGCTATAATTAAACTTATGGAAATTAAAAATTTTACCGATTCTGACCAAAAAACTCTCGATTCCTTTGTTTCCCAAAACGCTTTTGACAGCGGTTTTTTGCAATCATTTGCTTGGCTTAAATTTAAGCGTTCCATGGGACAGCAAAGCGAAGTGTATATGGTCTATAACGACGATGATGTCCTAGTTGCGACGGGCTTGTTTATTTTACAGCCGCTACCGTTCAGCCAAAACTATTGGTATTGTCCGCGCGGGCCAGTTTTTTTGAAAGATTTATCAGATCAAGAGAGATTAGAATTTTTTGACGCCATGATAAAAAACGTCATTTCACTTAGCCAAAAAACTCACAGCTCATTTATTAAAATTGAACCGGACAAAAAAATAAATTTACCCCCCATGTGGCACCAAAGCGCCGATGTTTTACCGCGCCAAACTTTAATTTTAGATTTAAGTTTGCCGCAAAGCGGACTGCTTAAAAGCATGAAGCCTAAAACTCGGTACAACATTAACTTGGCCAAAAAACATGGCGTCACGGTTAGCCAAGAATCAATTAAGCCAAGCGCCGGCTTAAAAAGTTTTTGGGAGTTAACACAAAAAACCAATCAACGGCAGAGAATTAGCTCGCACTCACAAAAATACTATGAAAATTTATCTCAGCTAGACAACATTGAACTATTTACCGCTCATTATCAAGGCAAAATTATTGCCGCTAATTTGGTAGCGTTCTTTTATGATTGGTTCATTTATTTTTACGGCGCTTCAGATGAAAAATTTAAGCGAGTCATGGCTCCGCACCTTTTACAATGGGAGCAGGTTTTAGAGGCCAAAGCCCGCGGCAAAAAATATTATGATTTTTGGGGCGTGTCAAAATTTAAAAAATCTTGGCTGGGAATTACTCGCTTCAAACAAGGTTTTGCCCCGGAAATTGAATTTACTTCCTATCCTGGCGTTTACGATTTGCCAGTAAACCAAATTAAATACCGGACTTATTCTTTAATGAAAAAGATAAGCAAATGAGTCTACTTGCTAATTACCGAGCCGCTAAGCCTAAAACTTCATTATTGTTATTGTCGCTTAGCCGTGTTGTGTTGGAAGTTTCTGGCGGAACGATTGGTTTATTTTTAGCAACTTATTTGTTAACCCGCTTAGGTGACATTCGCTATGTCCTCGCCTTTTTTTTAGTTAACTATCTTTTGTATGTTTTTTTAGCTGCCCCAGGCGCTATGTTGATGTCTAGGCTGACTATTAAACGTTCTATAATTTTAAGCATCCCATTTATTTCCCTGTTTTATTTATCACTTTATTGGATTGATAAATATACTATTGCTGTTTTAATCTTTGCCATTAGCGCGAACACAATTTACAAAATGCTTTATTGGGTGCCGTACCGGTCAAATTTAGTCATGTTTTCGCAAGCCGGGCATCGCGGTCGGCAGTTGAGCCAATTGTCTATGGCGGTTGCCTTAATTAGCGTAGCTACCCCGGCTTTTTCTGGCCTAATCATTACTTATTATAGCTTTAACGCTTTGTTTTTAGTGGTTGGTTTTTTCTCCCTACTGGCGATTGTGCCGCTATTTTTTATCCCGCAAAATAACGAATCTTATACTTTTAGCTATTCGCAAACTTGGCGGTTGTTATTTGCTAAACAAGACCGTTCTTTATTGCTTGGCTACATGTCTGATGGCATGGAATGGACGGTGCGGTTTTTAGTTTGGCCGTTATTTGTGTGGCAATTAGTTGAGCAAAATTTTCAAACCATGGGATTTTTGTTTTCACTCATCGTATTTACCTCCGTTTTAATTACCGCGGTCATGGGAGATTATACTGATAAATACAACAAACATAAGATAATGGCCCTAAGCACTATTTTTTACTCGGCCGGTTGGATTTTTAAAATGTTTGTGCACGCTCCGTGGCAGATATTTTTTGCGTCAACCTATCATCGCTTCGCTCGAATTACCATGCGTACCCCCTATATTGCTTTAGCTTACGATAAATCAGCTGACGCTGGATGTTATATTGATGAATATTCAGCGCTTCGCGAAATGTCAATTCATTTGGGCCGTTCGATTATGTTATTAATTTTAATCATCCTTTTTACATTTACTCCACACCTTGAATATTCATTTATTTTAGGCGCGTTAAGTTCTTTAATGTTTAATTTATTATGATGAAAGTCGTAAAGGCAACCAACAAAAACATTTCGCATGCGGCAAAAATAATAAAATGTGGCGGAGTAGTAGTTTTCCCAACGGATACGTCTTATGGGCTTGGCGGATTATTTGATAATAAGAAAATTATTAATCGGGTTTTAAAAATTAAACAACGTAAGGATAAAAAATTTACCTTAGTGGCTTCAAGTTTAAATCAAGTAGAAAAATTTTTTAAGTTGAATTCATCGCAAAAAAAATTAGCCCAAAAATATTGGCCTGGTCCGATTTCGCTTGTCGTAAGTAAACAATTCGCGGTTCGCGTACCTAAAAATAAAGTGGCCCAAAGCTTAGCTCGGCGCGCCGGCAAGCCGATCATTGCCACTTCGGCGAATATTTCAGGCAGGCAGCCTGTATTTTCACCTGATCAATTAAAAATACAATTTCAAAACAAAAAAAGTCTGCCTGATTTGATTTTGGATTTTGGAAAACTTGAAAAAACCAAATCTTCTAAAATTATTTTAGTTACCAAAAAAGGGTGGGAAAGCCTAAGATAATTATGGTGAGATCCCAACTTGAAAAAGATTTACTTGAGAAGTACCAAAGCCTAAAATAAAACCGCCTAACCTAGGCATAACTCCTCCGCCAGCGTAGGGGTATCCTTTAACAGGACAAATAAAATTAATACCGGGAGTACCGCCGTATGGGGTAAATCTGATTTCTTCAACGCTAGCACAGGCTGGCCCAAGCAAACCAGAACACAGTGCACAAGAGATGGCACAAGTTGTGGGACTTGACGGTGGACTATCTAAAACACATCCAGGATTGTAAAAACTAATTAATCCACCGAAATTTATTCCGGAAATAGCATCAGCTTTTTGGCTGTAATTTACTATAATGTAAGCAGACGAAAGTGCAGTGCAGGCTACAATTAAAATTGCCAAAAATGAGTTTAATCTTAAAAAAGCTATTTTTTTCATAATTTCCATTTATAATAGTATTATAACATTAACATGACCGAACTGGCTAATCTAGAGTATATCAGGAAAAATATTACGCCAAAATACAGTAAAGGGCAAAATTTTTTAATTTCCGAAGACGTTTTACAGCGAATTGTTGAAGCGGCACAGCTTAAAAAAAATGGAGAAGTGCTGGAAGTCGGACCGGGCATAGGCACGTTAACAGCCCAATTGGCCGAAAAAGTAAAAAAAGTAGTCGCAATTGAACTTGATAAAAATTTACTCGCCGAACTTCAAAAAAACTTAGGTAACCGAAACAACGTAGAAATAATTCAAGGTGATATTTTGAAAATTAATCGTCAAGCGTTGCCACTTTCAAAAAGTTACAAAATCGTAGCCAATTTGCCATACAACATTACATCAAATTTTTTACGTTTATTTTTATCTCAAGAACCAAAGCCAAGTGCAATGACATTAATGCTACAAAAAGAAGTAGCCCAACGCGTATGCGCTAAACCTCCCCAAATGAGCATATTAAGTTTGTCAGTCCAAGCTTATTGTTACCCAACCATAAAGTTTTATGTTGATAAAAAAAATTTTTATCCCCAACCTAACGTGGATTCAGCTGTTGTGGCATTGGATCAAGTGTCGCATACATGGAATTTTAAAACTCCTGAACAGGATTTTTTTCGCTATTTGAAGATCGGCTTTTCGGCTAAACGTAAATATTTGGCCAACAATTTACACAATGGCACTAAGATAAAAATTGGCTTAATTAAGCAAATTTTTAATGACTTGGAGCTATCTCAACGCTCACGGGCACAAGAATTATATTTAGAGCAATGGGATAAAATTGGGCAAAAGCTAAATCAGCACAAGGCAAAATAATAATTTTCTTAAGCATTTATTTATTGACAAATTAAGTAAAATATATCCTAAAATCTTCTTCAATTGGTTAGAATTTTGTGCTATAATTTATCTAAAGTTAGATGATTTTTAGATTTTCATAGTAAAGGCTAGGAGCTCAAAATAAAAATAAAAATACAACCTAAAAAATTTCCCGCTAAGTGCGGGATGATGTTATCCATCACTTTTAATTTTATCTTGTGGCGGGCCCTCAAACAAAACAACAAAATAGAAATTCAAATTTTGGCGGCAGTTCATATAGTTTAGACACACTTTACGGTTCACCGATTGGCGAAGTTGAAGAATCGATTTTAAAGGAAAGAATAACTGCCGGCAAAAAGTACTTTTTAAAAAACGCAGATTCAATTTTACCTAAAACGTTAGTCGTGGTTACCGCGCTGACGTTTTTTGTTGCTGTTTGGCAGGTAAGTGCCAATTTCAATATTTCTCCAATTTTTCCCGAGGGCGAACCTAACTCGACTCAAAATTTATCCGCCGCGCTCCAGGCCAACTTAATTGCTGATGGCTCAGGTGATACCGACGGTGACGGCGTTAGTGACGCTGATGAACTAGGGATTTACGGCACCAGTATTTATTTAGCCGATTCTGATTCGGACGGCATTTCTGATTATGATGAAATTCAAAATGGCACTGATCCCAATTGTTTAGCCGGCGAAGACTGTGAAAATAAATTACGGCAAGAAGCTAATAGTGTTTTATCGGGAGGCAATTTGCCTGCTAATTATACTGCGACCGGGGCCGCTATTTCGGCAGATGATTTAAGAAATATTTTAGCTGACGAAGGAGTGCCGCAGGCTGATTTAGATTTGTTGAGTGATAATGATTTAGCACAAATTTATAATCAAGCCGCAAGCGCGACGCAATCTGAGATAGAATTTGACGATAGTTTTTTAAACTTAGATTCAAGCTCAACTGATGTCAAATCTATAATCTCACAAATGTCTGCATCTCAGTTACGCCAAGCTTTGTTAGAAGCAGGTTTAACTGAAACGCAGTTAAATCAAGTGAGCGATGAGGAAATTATTAACCTAGCCGATGAGGTTTTAAAGACATTTTAGATGAAATCTTTCTTGGTTAAAAACTTTTTTATCTGCCTGGCTACTTTTCTCTTGCTGAGTTCATTGATTGCTCCCTTAAACCAGTCTTTAGCAGCCGATGTGCCTGGCGCTGATGGCAGTGGCGTCGCTTCGGTTTCAGACCCAGCTGTTAACACAGTTTCCCCTGACGTCACTACTAGAGATGCCGGAGAGGAAGCTAGAAGAGTAGCAGCCGAAGAGAAAAAAGAGCAGTTAAAAAGAGCAGCCGCCATCGCATTTAAACAAGCACTTAATTTCTTTTTGCAAAATCTTGCCCATGATTCAGCGGTGGCGATTGTATCTGGGGGGGAAGGCCAAACATCTTTATTTTATGAACAAAGTTTTGGTGATTATGTTTTAGGCCAACTTGACAGAAGTGCCGGTATTTTTGCGGAAACATTGTTGGGCGATGGCTTTGGCATTAATTATGCAGGTCTATGTGACCCAGGCATTCCTTTTAGATTAAGTTTAACGCTTGGCTTACCAGGCTTTGAGCCGCCGTCTCCACCATCTTGCACTTTAACTGAATTAGCCGGGAATTGGCGGTCAAGATTAGGCAGCGCGGACTTTGCAGATTTTTTTGTCGCTTCCTTAGATCCGCGTGCTAATCAGTTGGGGATAGGGGGGGAAATTCAAAAAAATTATTTAGGCGAGTTAATTGCCAAAGCATTTGTGAGTAGCGGAGAGCGTTCCGATGGCGATTTTGAAGATATAGTTGATAAAATTACTGGTGAAATTTTAACTCCTGGAGATTTGTTAAGAAGGCAAGCCGAAGAAGGTTTAATCGTTAGGCCGGCTAATATTCAGGAGGCTCGCACCGGAGATATTGTGGCTGACGCCATTGACACGTTTGTGCAAACTTTAGCCGGCGAGATGTTTAAAAAATTATTTGAAGGCTTGCGCTCGTTCAGCGGCAGTCGTGGCAGTCGGCCAGCCGTCAATGTTAGATTGCCCGGATCTTCTGTTTCTTCTCAAATCAGCGGATTACAAGCCGCCCGCGACAGGTTTGCGAGTATTTTTGAGGTTGGCCGACGGGTTGGCGGGCCCCAAGAAATTTTGGTGGAACTTTCTCAATGTAACAACATTAATAATCCAGGCCCAAATAATTGCGTGATTGATCAAAAATTTCGCCAAGCTGTTGAAAATGAATTAACTGTGCAACAAGCCATTAATCAGGATTTACTTGACCCTAATGCTCCGTTCGGATTTATTTCAGGCGGTTTTGAGCCTCCTTACAATCAGGGGTTACCCTATCGCAGTATTCTTGTATTAAGAACTCATCGCATTGTTCCAGCATCATGGGAGTTAGCCGCGCAATATATTGGTGTTAATGGGGACGAACAAAAGTTGGGAGACTTAGTAGACGCTTTTAACGATGTTAATTCCCCATACTTTGGTTTAGTTGATCCAAATTGGGTATTAAAAGCTCCAGAAGCTTTTTGTGCCTTGGAAGGTTTTAGTAATTATTTGAATGACGATAAAGTTACCGGCAGCGGTTCAAGCTCCCAGCGTGTTGTCACCCGGGCTGAATACTGTGCCGATCAGCAAAGCTGTTTAGAGGAAGATATTGACGGCAGTTGTAAAACCTATGGTTACTGCACCAAAGAAAAACCAACTTGGGATTTTCAAGCTAACAGATGTAGTGAGGACTTTGCTACCTGCGAAACTTTTCGCGGCACAAGCGGCAACGTCACTACCGCAAGTTACCTTAAAAACACTTTAGATTTTGAAGGTTGCAGTGTTGATTCGGTTGGTTGCCAATGGTATTGCACTGAATACAATCCGTTTAATGGAGTTTGGACTTGTACTGAAGAGCAAGAAAAAGTATTACGAGAATGTAATAACCCTAACGGTTGTAGCGCGTCGGTGTCTTGTTTTGTGCCGCAAGGCGAACAAGCTTGCCAATCTGACGAAGGTGCCTTTTTATTCTTGCGCAATCCGTGCAGCGCTACTTCGCCTGGATGGGATGCGGCATCGCAAAGTTGTTTCCGTTCGGAGTCTTGTACGATTGAGCCAGGCGGAGTGCAATGTATTGTGCCGTCATGCTCTGACTTGCCAAACCAAGTCGCTAACGGCAGTTTTGAAACTTCTCACCCAACACCGCTAATTAATAACGATCCAGCCGCTAGCTGGGTGCGGGTTGGTAATAATCTGCCTTTTTCATTAACTCGCGTCACAGGCTCAAATGAAAAAGTATTTTCTGGTAATTTCTCACTTCGTTTCTTCACTAATGGTGGTGTCACGCAAGCCGGTAATTCACAGCTCATTTTACAAAATGAAGCTAACACTTTAACCGGTCTGACTGCCGGCAACACCTACACGGCTTCAATTTGGGTCTACAACAGTTTGCAGTTGGGCAATGTGTTTTTGCAAGTGAGTTCCGGGTCAGCTGGTTGTAACACACAAGGCTTTGTGCCCCAAAAAGGCACTTGGCAACAAATCGCATGTAATTTTGATGCTGGCGCGAATACCGCCACAATTCAAATTTATGCAACTGATAATCCGGTGGGTACGTTTTGGCTGGATGAAGCAACTATCACTCAAGAATGTTTGAATGAACAAGCCACGGTAACCTTAATTGGGCAGTCGGATTTAGATGGCAGTAAAATTTACTTTGACGATGACGTTCAAACTTGCTCCGCCTCGGAAGCTGGATGTTCTAACCTGCTTCGCCTCAACCAGAATTTTGGCCGGAACTTAATCGCCATAAATTCAAGCTTTGAAGAGGTTGGTACCGGCTGGCCAATAGCTGGTAGCACTAACCAGTCTCATATTGGTAATCAATCAGTTGAGCTTGCGCCAGGGCAAAGCGTAACTTATGCCGGACCACCATCCCGCCAGGCCATAACTCCTGGCGTGCCTTACATTTATTCAGCGTGGGGCTTGGGTGAAAATAGCAGCGGCCAAACCGGTCAATTAACTATTACTGAATTTGCCGGTGGCAGCCAAATTAACTCTCAAAGCCAAAATCTCAATTTACCATCTTCATGGCGGCAGTTTAATATGCTATACACCCCATCGCAAAATTTCTGTCAAAATGGAGTTTGTAGCGTGGGGGGGAACGCTTGCCCCGGCGGCGATAATGATTGTCCGCTGGTGAGCGAAGTGGAGTTAAGCCTAGGCAATAATTCGACTAATGGCCAGGTATGGTATGACGACGTTACCTTTGGTGATATTTCCGATTTTACTGTCAATGGTTCAATTCAAAACGCCCAAGTAGCTAACGCCGGCGGGGATTTTGGTATCGTTTTAGATAATTTGCATATTAAACAGCCGCCTTCATATTTGGGCTGCACTGGCGATCCTGAAAGCGATCCGCTTGAATGTGGCTCATACGCGGGGGTATGTAGTGCCGACGAGGTTGGATGTGATTTATTCTCTCCGACTAACGGCGATATTCCTATCCCTGGCATCCCGGCTGAAGGAGATTATTGCCCATCAGAATGTGTCGGCTACGCTGCCTTTAAACAATCGGCCACTAATTATGAAAATGAACAATTTCCGGTTTATTTAATTCCCGACCGGGGCGACCAATGTAACGCGGCGGCAGTTGGCTGCCAAGAGTTTACTAATTTGGATGAAGTCGCACGCGGCGGGGAAGGTTTAGAGTATTACACATTCTTGCGCCAATGCGTAAAACCGGAAAACGCGGTATCCGCTGGCAATTCATGTGGCACTTTCTTTACTTGGGTTGGCTCGGATGTCACCGGTTTCCAATTACAAGTTCACAATTTGCAACTATCTAATGATCCGGCTACTGAATGCGACCCTACAGTTTCGGTTTGCCCGGCACAGGTTAATTTAGCCTCTAACTTTGGCCGTTGCGAGAATTTGCAAGACGCGATTAATAATCCTTTCTGTAAAGAATTTATCGCGCCTAATGGCGATAAGTCTTACATCATTATCGAACAAACAATTTCGTGTACCGACAACTGCGTTCCGTACCGAGCAACTGATGTTGACTTAGGCATAAACGATTGCCAAGCTTTCGGCGGCGTTGAAGAAGATATAGATAATGATGGAACCGTTGACGCTTGTGTCTTTAACGCGGTGCCGGGAGAGGGCCAATCTTGTGGCGTGGCGGAAGCCGGTTGCCGGGAATACCGCGGTAATGCGGCGCCAAATGTCTTCAATGTCTTTACCGACACTTTTGAGTTTAACGCCGCTAATCAGTGGCATGTGGGCGATATATCTTCAGAATCAACCAACGTTGGCGGCCACTCGCTTGCCTCAGCTTCTGAATTAGACCCAACGATTACTTCCGCGCAAACATTATCCGGCAGTACCAATAGTGCCGGGTATGTTGATGCCGATGGGAGCGGCACCTGTACTGAGGCGGATGGTTCATACAATGATGCTACTCGCACCTGCCTAGCTCAAATGAGAAACGGTGAAACTTGTGAGATATTACTTGGAGATACGTTTTGTGGCATTTTAGATGATCGGTTAGTTAATAATGGCAATTATCTTTTAAGTTTTTGGGCCAAGAATGCCTCGCAGAACCCAAGCAATGCAAATTTTGATGTGGCAATTTTTAACCAAATTCAAATTGCTACAGATATTGGCGTGGGGCCAAACTGGCAAAATTATTTGCTTGGTCCGTTTACCATAGGGGACGTGTCCCCAGAAGCGATTTTGTCTTTCAGAAGGGATTGCGGTGCAAACTGTACGGCCGCCGACACATTCTATATTGATAATGTCGTTTTAAAACAAGTTCAAGACTTTGAATACCTTATTAAAGATTCTTGGGATATTCCGTTAAGCTGTGATTCTAACCCGGCCTTAGATCCGAATACCTATCCTCAACCAAACGCCCCGCAATTTATGCTTGGTTGCCAAGAATACACTGATCGTTTCGGCCAGTTGCAATATCTAAAATCGTTCGATCAATTATGCCGAGCTTCAGCGGCCGGATGCGAAGCCTTTATTGATACCCATAATTCCAATTCTTCGCTTGCCGAACAATTTAACCTTGGCGACCCATTGGCACAAGTTAATGTGCCGTCAGACAACCTTACTTATTTGGTTAATGATCCAAATTTTTACTGTCCGTCAACGTCTCAAGGATGTACGGAGCTTGGCTTACCTGAAATTAATGGCCAAACCGGCAAGGTGTCAGATTATGAAACAGTGTATTTGATTCAGGATCCTGAAACTTTCGGTACCACCCTTTGCGAAAGTGAAGCTTTGGGTTGTGAGGCGTGGCAAAGTGGTAATGGCTTATCTTATTTTAAAGCTCCGGGCGATAGAACTTGTGAGTTTGCGGCTAAAGGCGCAGACTCGATTCCCCGTTGGTATAAGTCTGGCACTAACGAAGCGTGCCCAGTTGGCAACACGCCACTTGGCGTTTTGCGCCCTGACCGGGCTTGCATTGGCGGGTTTAACGATGGACAACAGTGCCGCACTGACGAAGATTGTTTGGGGCCAAATGACAACAGCTCTAACGATGATGGGAATTGCCAGAATTGGGCCGGTCTATGTAGCGCGCGTGATAATAGCTGTACTGAATTCGTGGATCCAGGGTCTTCAAATAGGGAAAATCAAATATTTAACGGCGGCTTCGACCAAGATGTGTTGGGGGATTTAACTAATGGAGTGGATAATTGGTCGGGTCCGGTGAGCTTGCCGTCGGGCCAGCCGGTCTTTACTAATGACGGCAAATTCGGCCTTGTCGGCGCTAAAAGCATTTTGAGCCAAATTGGCAATCCGGCGTTTCAATATAATAGTGGCCAAGCTATTCATCAAGATTTAATTTTAGGCCGCAGTACTTTGTATACCGTTGGTTTTGAAGCGGCAGTACCACCGGGCAGTTCCGTCCCAACGTCTGGTAATTTACGCGCCACCCTAGCTTGCGCTGACCCGACCGGCGACCAAAAATTACAGTCGTTTGACAACAGTATGTTGGTTAGTGATAATGTGACTTTCAACGGTTCGTTGTATGACGTGGCTGAACTCTCTGTGCCGGCTAATGTTATAACCAAAAGCGATCTGTTCAATATTGAAACAGGAGGTTTCACAACCTTTAGCGGACGGGTGTTTATTGACGAACAAAATAACGGTTGTCGCGTGTACTTTGGCTCAGACGAATCTATTAATTTGTCTTCCGTGCCGATTATTTTTGAGGACGTTTTTGTCAAAGAAACGGGAGTTTATTACCATCTTAAAAACGATGCTGATTATCAGTCTTGTAATGGTATTGTTAATGCCGAAGAGGGGTGTGTGTTATTCAATGACCGTAGCGAAGTCAATTATTCAATCGGCGAAAGCGACAGCAGCTATTTAATTTTTAACTCCCACCAAACAGATAACGGCGAAACGGCGAGTTCGAGTTGCGCCGCCGGTAATTGTAATAGCAACTCAATTGTCAAAGTTAAGCCGGATCGTGAATGTGCTGAGTGGTTAGATTGCAGCAGCCGTACTAAAGTTGTTGGCTTAGACGGCATTGAACAAGATGTGTGCGTTGATTTAGTGACTTGCCGTTCATTTGATGCCAATGGTGAATGTGACGATTTTGTTACGCCTTCGTCTGAATTAGTCGCAAACAATTTAACACCGCTTAATCAAACCTTCGCTTATCGCGATGTTAGCCGCCTGCGAAATCTGTCCGGTTATTCAACGCCCGGGTATCGCTTTGATAGCACCGGGTCCTTTGCGATTGAAGGCCAATACCAATACAGCTTAATGCCGCAAGTTGGGGAAGTGGCCGAAGTGCCAAATCCGAGTTTTGAAATCTTTACCGCCGATTCTGAACCGCTGGGTTGGAGCTTCCCTGATTTTAGTCGAGTGTGGACGTCTAACTTATTTAATGTCATTGCTGATCCAGTCACAGCCGAAACTGAAGGGATTACCCAGCAAGACGGCAATGCAATTTTACGGTTTGGTTCAAATTTTGGAGTTATTTCAGATTCCTTTGATGTCTTTGCTAATACCGAATATGTCTTGTCGGCGTTAATTAATACTCGTCAGTTAGATGTTGGTGAAGCAAGCGGAAATAGCAACATTGCTACTAGGATAGAAGTTGTAATTGATGACGGTGGTCGCACTAATGTAATTAGCGGTTCAACCATTGAGCAGCCGGCCGGGCTTGGCTGGCGCCAGCGTTTGGTAAGCTTCTCAACTCCAAGCAATGTTACCAAGGTTAGAATTAGAATGTATAACACTGACGGCTCGGCCGAGTGCGAAGGCGGTTTTGACGATCCGGATTGTTTTATAGAAGGTAAAACTTTTGTGGATTTAGTTAAGTTGCGCCCAGCCTTGGAAGTTCAATCAATTAATCAATCGCCCGTGCTGGTAGGAAATTCTTGTCGAGTATATCCTGAAAGCGATTCGCTGTCTTGCGAATACACCGGCGATGAAGGTATCACTTATCAAGGCATCAACGGTTATTGCTTACTTGAGGATCCGCGAAACCCTAACTTGTGTTTGCAGTGGTGGCCGGTAAATATGATTAAAGGCGATCAACGCGACTTAGTGGCAGGTTACAACGACCGCTTTCCGCTGTATCAATGTTTAGCCAATGATTTGACTTTAACTGAAAAAATCGAAGACACAGGCATCATCACTGTGGCCGAAGCCTGTGTTGGCGGCTACTTCCCGACCTTTACGCCAGATTGCGTGTTGTTTAGACATGAAGATGCCCAGCCGTTGAACAGCAAAGGTAATGGCGCACCGAGGACTTTGGACGCGGCCGGTATATCCGAGAGCGAAAAAGATTTTGCTTCGCTGGGTTTATTGGAGCGGGTTCGTTTAGACGTCACTTTCCCGGGCGGTTTAACCGCTTGCGCTGGAAACTTCGTAGGTAATCTTATTCCATTTTCTGAACAATCTCCCACCGGGCGAACAGTACGCACATTTGATGTAATGAATTCTTCATATGAATATACTGACCCAGCCTTTGTTTGGGGCTTATCTGTCGGCGGTGATACTTACTGTTCGGCTTACGTTGGATTTTTTGAAGAAACAGCCCAAAATCACTCGCGCGGAGATTTAGCTTTTATCCAGGCTTGCGCTATTGACCAAGGTAGTTGTTCCACCCGCGACAGTCACCGGTTTAACTTGCAGTTTGATGGTTTTACAGGTTTTGACAATTTAGAATGTCGCGCCTTTAGTCAAACCGTAACTCGGGCCGGGTCAAACAAAGCTTGGAATGCGCGGGTGGATAAAGGTTCAGACTTTGAGCTACACGATACGCTCACTATCTACAGCAGTGATTCAGCACCGTTTGGCGCGGCTCAACCTCCAGATCCGATCAATCGGCCAGAGCTTTGGGATAACAGTACGGCTGATGGTTTGCAACCATTGGGAGTAGAGAACCCAGATGCTTCATTTGCCCCTCCATATCAAGCGCGTTCAGGTTCGGTTTTTGCCTGTATTGGCTCAACGCCTGAAACAGACCAAAAAACTTTTACCGATGACTTTATTAGCCAATTACCTAGCGGCGGGGCAGTTTATACGTGTAATGGCGGAATTAATGACGGGATTACCTGCGATCCGTCGTTATCGCTAGCTTGTACGGCTTCAGAATGCACTGGCGATCCAGATTTTAATGGCAATGCCTGCCATAATGATAGTGAGTGCGGCCTAGGAACATGTGTTGATCCAAATCCATCAGACAATGGCACTTGTGTGCAAACTAGCGGTAGCTCCGGTGGTTCAACTTGTGGATTAGTCGGCCGATGTTCAGTTTCAGGATCAGTTTGTGTTCAATACCCGTACTTCAATCGTCCAACAATTGGTTTTTGCAGCAGTGATGACCCGCAAACCAGCGGTTTAGAGTGCCAAAGTGATGCTGACTGCGGTTTTGGCGTATGTCAAACTAATGTGCGCGGAGCAGGGCTTTATTTGTCTGGCGGGTGTCCGGTTGAAGGGGAAGTTTGTGACTTGTTAAATTACACTGACGATGGCGGCCCAGAAGATGATCCTTCAGGCAATCCAATCCCGTTTGATATTCGCCAAGATAATGCCATTGCTAAAGGTGCTGATCGGGTCAAACGCTTATTTGCCCGCGCTTTTGGTATATGGGAATTAAATACTGTTGGCTACGAGAGACAAAATCCAATAAGCCGAGTCGCCGATGATTTTAACGGTGACGGAATTTCTGACCTTTGGGATCCGCCGGTGTCAGGGCAAGAGTGCCCCGATAATATCCGCCCCTTAGCGGTTTGCAGTAATAGCGGAGTGCCTTGCACCACTAATGCTATTTGCGGACCGGGTGGATCTTGCCAAAATATTAGCGTTGATTACTGCGCGGTCGCCCCAATTGTTAGCCGCATTAGCATTGCCGGAGAAATTGATTTTGGCGCGAGCAAACAAGTGCAAATTAGTGAAGCTGGTTCAGTGAGTTTAGAATTTAATACCCAAGTTGACGCTAACCAAGAGCCAATTGCCGCTTACCGTATTGATTGGGGGGACGGGCGTACAATTTCAGTTTCCGGTTTAAAGAGTATCCAAGACCGATCCAATCAAGATGAGCCGATTAAACTTTCGCACTCATACAATTACTTTGACATTTTAGCTCGTTCAGCGAGCAGCCAATCAATCTATTGCGCCGGCGACTCACACCCGACACTAGGCACCGTGCCGGCAAACACTTGCTATATTCAACCGCGGATTCAAGTGATTGATAATTGGGGTTGGTGTAACGCTAATATTGATCATCGGGAAAACGTACCGACGAGCGGCCAGCCGATTGATGTTCAAACCGGGGGACTTACAAATACTTGGGGCTACTACGGTACCGCGTGCCAAGGCGGATTGAACTCCTTCCAATCCTACAACGGCACAATAATTGTAACGCGTAATTAACCCCGTTAGAGATAACATTATTTATGTATTATACATACGTTCTACAAAGCAAAGGAGATCAAGCATGGTACACCGGCGCCACTAATAATTTAAAAAAGCGTTTCAAGGAACATAATGGCAATCAAGTGGCATCAACTAAAGGCCGCCGCCTTTTTATGTTGATTTACTATGAGTCATGTCTTGATTGTGGAGATGCTTTTGCAAGAGAAAAATATCTTAAGACTGGCATGGGAAAACGATACTTAAAAAACAGATTAAAACGCTTTTTAGCTCTAATGGGGTAAATATGGCAGACGAAAAGCAAAATCAAAGGTTGACTGGACCGCAATTCTCATTGCACAAGCCAGGCGATTACTCTCAGCTTTGGCGCCGAGAATTGGTAAAGGCTAATCGTCAAAGACAGCAGCCAGAAGCCGAGCAGGCTGATGAATTGGAAGAGCAAGCTGAAAATGAAATTTCTTCTGCTGCTTTATCTTTAGGCCAAGCTGCAGTGGCGGCCCAATCAATATCTTATGCCGAACCAATTATTAAAACCGACAGACAAGCCGCTAGGGCAAGAAATATTCTAAAGGCTGAAAAGGTTAGCTTTCAAAATCTTCAAGATGAAAAGAAATTGCACAAAACAATCACTGAAAGGGCAGTCATTTTAGGCCAAAAGTTATCCGAACAAGCTGCTAAAGGTGCCAATTGGCCGCTATTTGTTTTGGTGTTTGTGGCAGTGTTATATGATATTTTAGACCCAATTGCCAGCTACAGTACAGCATGGATTGCGAAGATTTTTATTTGGGCAATGACTTTTTTCATAAATAGTTTCTTGATTCATTGGGCTTCAAGGTATCAAGGCCGTACGTCTATTAAGGCTCGGCGCCTAATGTACAGGGCGATGTTTAGAATATACATCAGAATGCTTGGCGGGATGTCGGCAGAACTTATACCTTTTATTGATTTCTTACCGATGATGACATTTACTTCTTTATTGACTGTTCGATGGTTGATTTTAGAAAGACGAAAGTTTAGACAACAAGCCGAAAATGAATTACAAAAAGCTATAAAAGAAGATAAACAGATAGCCAATTTAGTTATAGAGCCGCCAAGACGATTAGCCAAAGCCGCATGAATATAATTGTTACATTTCTTAAAAGCAAAGTCGCAATTGGCGGCATTCTTATGGCATGGTTATTTTTAACAATTTCATTTTTGCTTATCCCTATTTTTTCAGGACCAGTTTTTGCCCAAGAAGAAGATTCTCAGCCAATTGTAGTAGTGAATGTTAACGACAAAGAACATACAGGTGGGTTTTTTAGGAAGGTAGGAACATATGTTTCAGATGGATTGACGGGGTTAGCATTTACTATAATTGGTATACCTGCGAATGCAATATTATATTTGGTAAATCTGTTGAGATTTGTGCTTTATGGTGTTTTGGGAATATTGACCGAATACTCGAACTATGTAAACGCACAGCCCGTGCTGGTTGGCTGGCCATTTGTTCGAGATATATCAAATATGTTTTTTATACTGATATTGCTTCTGATTTCCGTGGCCACTATTTTAAAAATTGAAAGATACAACTACAAAAAAGCTCTTCCTCGATTACTTTTGATGGCAGTTCTGATAAATTTTTCTCGCACTATCACGGGATTGGTAATTGATTTTGGGCAAGTGGCTATGAACGCCTTATACGGCCAAATTAAAGGCATAGGATATGAAAGCTTACTAGAAACTGTTTTTAGTACCCCGGAATTATATTCTTTTGAACACTATTTAGAAGGGCTAAAAGGGGTGGTTAGCATTGAAACAGAATCGGGTGTTACATTTAGTTCATTATTAATTTCTACTATTTTAGGTTTAATTCTTTCGTCCATTACACTAATCGTGGTCGCTGTTTATGTTGTTATGTTCGCCGCACGTATTATTGCGTTGTGGGTGTTAATTATTTTATCACCAATAGCATTTTTGGCCGCAGCGATACCTGGGGGAGAGAGTTATTTTAGACAATGGTGGAGCGAGCTAGTTAAATATGTTCTTATCGGTCCCATTTTACTCTTTTTCCTTTTGTTAAGCACGCGCGTAGGGTCAGAGTTAAATTTTTCATCCAACCAGAATGCAGACAGAATCCAAGAAGCCTTAAACACAATAGGCATTTCAAATGCCGGATCAGTTGATTATATTTTAAGCTTAGTAGTGGCAGTAGTATTCTTAATGGTTGGTTTGGCGGTTGCTTCAAGGGCCGGTACTGCCGGTGCAGGACTAGCTAGTGCGGCGTCGAATAAGATTAAATCAACCGGTATGAGAGGGTTGTCTTTCACTGCTGGGGCACTGGGTAGAAAAGTTGATCGTCAATTAGCCAGGGGTAGATTCACCAAGTTTTTATCGCCAACGGTTATCCGCGAGGGGTACAAGAAGAATCACGCGCGTTTAGATCGCCAAGCTTTTACTAAACCGATTGGAGAGGCAGCTGATTTTTTTAGGAATTTAAGGCCAATTGAAGCTACCAAGGGGTTAATACAGAAAGCAAGAATATTCCCAGGGACAAAGTTAGAAGACTATGAAAAGGCTAAAGCTAAAGTTAACGAGCTAGCCGCAAATACGACAGGCGGGCTAAGCGCTTTAACGGCAGATCAGATTGATTCTTATGACGCCGGAACGAAAAAGTTGATTGAGCAAGGCATAGCCAAAGAAAAAATAAGAGAAAGCGAAAAAGAGAAATCCATTGTCCAAAAAGACATTGTCAAGTTAGATACGATGATGCATGACAGTAATGGGAATGAAATTTCATCAACCAAATTTCAAGAAGCAATTGAAGCTGTTCTAAGAAAACTTGATACTGAAATAACAGACGATCAAGCAATAATAGCCCAGCTAGCTATTCAAAGAGGAAGAGCGGAGCGGGGGGGCGATATTAATCAGGTTAAAGCATTAGAGGACGAAATTAAGCAAAAGGAAGAAAAGATAGCCCAAACCAAAGGTGAAGCCAATAAGCTAGATAAATACAATAACCACAACGGCAAGGCATTGGCTGCCGTTGACATTAGTAGTAATCGGTCTAAATTAAGAAGTATTAACGACGAGATAGAAACTTATGTCCAGGAAAATAAAACCTACCGGGATGAGGCTCAGCAGAAATTTTTTAAAGGTAAAACAGAGTCAGAGTTAAAAGCCATGACCATAAGAACACATCGGCCAGAAACAGAAAGAGCAGAGCGGGCAGCCATCAATGAAGAGTTAGCAGAATTGCCGAGAAATGCCATGGATGCTTCTGATCTTTTGGCTCAAGCTCGCGACGCTTTAAACAAAGGTGAGAAAGAACGTTTTAGCGCTTTGATGATAAAGGCTGCTCAAGATTATAATGGTAATGAGATTTTACCTGAGTTTAATTTGGATGGCGATATGCCTGGGTATGAAAAATTTGTCAATAATATACTTGTTAAACAGCTCGGCATGGGGGAGCAAAGCGCCTTGAGATTACTCGATGATATTGCTTATATTAATGAGGATAACAATCAACGGTCTGGGTCGAGATTAGTCGGTACGGATAAAACGGGGGCTAAACGTTTACTGACTCAGGAAGAGCATAATATGCTAGTGGAAATTGAGATAAATAAAGCTAACCCGAGAGCTTTTCAACAAAACGCCAACCGTCTGTCATATGGATATCATAATGCCGACGGTTCGTACGTGATTGATAAGTTTGGATTAAATTACATAGCTTCTAATATCAATGATATTGTCTATAGGATTGGTAGAGGGGAATTGAACCCTAATGCTTTAGCTCATTTTGCATTACGAAAAGATCAAATAGAAGAGGCTATCAAAACCGGGCTAATTGACGCCCTAAGCGGTAAGAAGTTAATAAATGCTATTAATTCAAAATTGGGTCAATCGGTTAGATCCGATGCCCAAAGTATTGAGGAAAGCATTAAAGCTGCCCAGGGGCATGTAGTTTAAATATGAAAGAAATAGAATTGAACAACCAAGAAACATTGGAGCGATACGAAGTTATTTTTAATGAGGAAGTTTTGAGGTTTGATGAAGTTGAATCTGCCAAAAAATTTATCCGAGACTTTAATAAAATATTGTCAAATCAAAAGTTGTCTAAACAAATTAGTCCAGGTTTGTTACCACGTTATGAAGATTTACTCGCAAAATATCAGTTTGTGTCACTATCTGCCTTACCTCAAGAAACTGTTTTAGAGCTATTAAGAACCAAGCTAACTATTGCGCTAGACTTTGGGGAATTGTTTGACTTAGAGCGGAAAATTAATGGCCGGATGGTATCTATTCTAGTATATGAGGATAGGGATGTGTTCAAAAGGCAAATTCGCCAAGCCATACAGAACAACGAAGAACTTATAACTATTGATCTTGGGCCGGACGGCAAGCAAAGAATAAATGATTGGGTTAATGACTATTTGAATAAAGTTGGTGCTGATCCGGTTGGTAATCTTAGGATGAATGAATATTTTTCTAATGATTCAGATTTTCAAAAGTTATCCGCTGATAAAAAGCAAAAAATCAGGAGATTGATTGGTCTATTTGAGTCGATGAAACTATCTTCATTAACACCGGAAGGACTTGAGCATTCTATCCCAATCATAATGGATAGCGGCGAAGTTAAAGTGTATCACAAAGGAGTGATTGAAGATATTGACAAGGAAATTTTAAAGAAGTATGGCATTAAGCCAACCAGCGAAGAAAAAAGTCAAGGGTCTTTAGACGTCAATCCAGATAATGAAACATTAGTGAAAGAAAAAATAGCCACAAAAGACCCGCACGCCAATGCTAAGGCCGCCTATACAGGCGATCCGGCTAGGCAACAAAAAGTTATGGCTCAAGCTGAAAAATACGCTAAGAAATTTGATGGTAATTTAGAAGGTTTGCGGCGTGAATTTTATAAAGCCGTGCAAGACCAAAATGAAATTAAAACTATTGCCGCTTTTAGAGTGCTAGCTGACTTAAATGACTTAGGTAACTTTTTAGCTGAAGATGAACAGCTGCATAAATTCTTGGCCTCCGTTTGGCAAAAGAAATACGGTGATGATTTAGTTGCTGAATTTCACAATAACGCCAACCAGCCAAAATTTGTGAAACTATTTTTACGCTATATTTTAATGGAGCGATTAAATATGTCTGAGCACGACGCTGCCAGAGTGGGCATTAATATATCCAATATCTATAAAAAAAATGAAGTTAGCGGCTTTGAGCGAATTGCTTATTTTAATGCCGCGGAAAGCGAATTCAAATTTTTTAATGATTAAGTAAAGTTATATGGCTAAACACAATCGTCGTTATTTTTTTACTTCTGAATCAGTCACTGAGGGCCACCCTGATAAAGTTGCTGATCGAATTTCAGATTCAATTTTAGATGAGCTAATTAAGCAAGATAAGCACTCTCGCGCCGGCATTGAGACTTTAGTCACTACTGGGCTTGTGGTTGTAGCTGGAGAAATTAGAACCAAGGGTTATGTCGATATCGCAAAAATTGCACGCGAAACTATTCGTGATATTGGGTACGTGCACCATGACGGCGGTTTTCATTGGGAAGATTGTGGCGTGATGGTCGCAATTGATGAACAAAGTCCAGAAATTGCGCAAGGCGTTGACGCTGGACGTGGTAAATTTAGAAAACAAGGCGCTGGCGACCAAGGCTTAATGTTTGGTTTTGCAACTAACGAAACGCCTGAACTTATGCCGCTGTCATTAATGATGGCCCATAAAATGGCGCGTCGTCTATCACAAGTTAGAAAAAATAAAACTTTGCCGTATCTACGGCCTGACGGTAAAACGGAAGTCGCTATTGAATACGAAAAGGGTAAGCCTAAGCGTTTAGATACGGTGGTTGTAGCCGCCCAACATGACAGCAAAGTGAGTGAGGAGAGAGTGGAGCGAGATGTTATTTCTAAAGTAATTAAACCAGTGGCGGGAAAATATTGGGATCGCAAAACCAGGGTGTTTGTTAACGCGACTGGCAAATTTGTCAAAGGCGGCCCGCCAGCTGATGCTGGATTAACTGGCCGTAAAATTATTGTTGACACTTACGGCGGCCATGGAAGCCACGGCGGCGGCGCGTTTTCCGGTAAAGATCCGTCAAAAGTTGACCGGTCAGCAAGTTACGCCGCGAGGCACGTGGCTAAAAATGTCGTCGCTTCTGGCATCGCCAAGCAATGCGAAGTGCAGTTGGCCTACGTTATTGGCGTGGCCGAACCAATTAGCATTTTAGTTGACACTTTTGGCACTGCAAAAATTGAGGATCATAAAATTGAGCGATTGATAAAAAAGCATTTTGATTTAACCCCGACCGGGATTATTAAAGAGTTAAATTTATTAAGACCAATTTACAAACAAACCTCGGCTTATGGACATTTTGGCAGGAAAGAACCGGAGTTTAGTTGGGAGAAAATTAATAAAGCTAAAATTTTTCGCCGTGAAGCAAAGATTTAGCCATGACTGACGAAATAATAATTTTAGACGACCAAGGTCAAGAGCAAGTAATTACCTCTGACCATAAGCCAGCGCTGCCGACACAGCCAAGTTCGCCACAATCAAAACCGGCGGGCAAGTTGCGTTTACCTAAGGCGCCAGAAGAAAAAGTTGAGCCAGCACCTTTAGACACTTTGGCGGATTTTCCAATTGGTCCACGCGATACTGATAAGAAAAAACCGTCAGCGCCAGCTGATTTTGTGCTTTTCCCAGATGATGAAAAAGACGTTCAAGCTAAAGAAAAGTTTGTTGAAGATAACCGGCAAAACCAACTTAATTTAACCGAGGTGGTTGATAAAATTAAATCTCAGTCAGGCGTGAGTTTTGACGATCCGGTATTGGATAACCGCTTTAGTAATATTATATTTTCCCATTTGCGCGGCGTGAGAGAGAAACTAGAAACGCGTGAAACATTACAGCGTAGCCAAAAAGTTGGCGGGGTGGAGCTGGACGACCCAAAAACCCAAAAAATCTTGTCTTTATTAGACGTTGCTTATGATAAGTTACATAGCACAATTGTAGAAGTGAAACCCCGCCTTGATACTTCTAAGATTGAATTGGCGCAAGAGCAGAAAAAAAGATGGGACGCGCCACCGGCAGCTTTGGTTGAAAAGTTTAATCAATCGCGTGCGGTTAGCGATAGCAAGGGAGCGGTTGTGAACCCAAAGATGACAGCGCCCTCCCCGCAACCAACAACCGAACCGAAATTGACTGCTCCGGCATCAATCGCGCCGGAATCAGAAAAAATTCAGCCTCAATCAACCGAAAAGCAAGCAATGCCAAAAAAGCCGGTTACTCAAAAAACGGAAGAAAGTGAAGCGCCAAAGCTAGAAGCCAAGCCAGATGAAAGTTTTCCCGCGTCATCGGTTACGCCGGAATCCAAAACCAGTGAAGCCCCGCAAGTTTCGCCTGAAATTCAACAGATGAAAAACGACGTTTTACAAGAATTATCAAAAAATGAGGCTAAAAAATCTAAGCCCTCAATATTTAAAAAGAAAGCTAAACTTACCGGGCCGGTAGAAGAGTTGCAAAGTTTTGATTTGGTTGAATTTCGTCGATTATCTCCAAATCCCAACGATGCAGTACAAAAAATTCAAGATAAGATTGAAACCTTAGGCAAGGAATCGTTTACTCAAAAACTCAATGGCATTAAAGCTTGGAAATCAAGCCCTATAAATCAAATGTATGTCAATTTGGGGCATGAAAGCATTAGTCAGAAACGGTCAATTACTGATATAATAAATACTCGTGAATCAAAATCAATTCCGACTTTATCAGAAGATGAGTTTAAAGCGATTATGGATTTAAATATGAAATTACGCAACCATTAATTATGCATCAATTTACTGTTCCGCAATATATTGACGTAGAAGATAAAATCATTGGGCCAATTACCGTTCGCCAGTTTATTATTTTATTAGTGGGCGTTGGTTTTGGCTTTGTCGCTTATAAAACAGCAAGTTTTGTAGTGTTTATTTTTATCGCTTTATTTATTTTAATTGTAACGGTACTATTAGCTTTTGCCAAAATCAACGGCCGACCCATTCATTACTTTTTTTTAAATGTGATTCAAACTTTTAAAAAACCAAGATTGCGCATTTGGAATAAGATTTTAAATAACGCCGATTTAAAGGAGGCCTTAAGGCCTATTAAAGAGGTTGAAGCTAAAACAATCAGAACCAAAAAGCCGGTCGCTAGTACGCGCTTAGCGGAGCTTTCGCTTTTAGTCGATACCGGCGGTGTTTATCAAGGTGAAGTGATTAAAAAGTAGTATGGCCAAAAAAGAAAAAGCCAAAAAGTCGACACAAGCAAGGAGTGATTTAACGACCAAGCCTAAAAAACGCCCCAAAGCTCCAGCCAGCCAGCGTTATATTGATATTGCTGAAATTCGGGACAACGTGGTTGTTATGCGCGACGGCACTTTGCGCACTGTGTTGCTAGTGTCCAGCATTAATTTTGCCTTGAAGTCAGAAGACGAACAAAACGCTATTATTTCTGGATATGTCACCTTTTTAAACGCGGTTGATTTTCCGGTTCAAATAGTGATCCAGTCGCGCAAGTTAGACATTGACGGATATTTAGGACGTTTGGAAAAATCAGAAAAAGAACAAACTAATGAATTATTGCGTATGCAAATAGCCGATTATCGCCAATATGTTTCGGAACTCGTTGAACTAGGCGATATCATGACCAAGCGATTTTATTTGGTTATCCCATACGATCCAGTGTCTGATAAGAGTAAGGGTTTTTTCAAGCGTTTTATTGAACTTTTCCGAGCGCCAAAAAGTTTAAAATTAAACCAAAAAACTTTTAATCGCCGCAAGCATGAATTAGATCAGCGAGTGGCCCACGTTTCTACTAACTTACAAAGTATGGGTTTGCAAACAGTTGTTTTAGACACCCAATCTTTAATTGAACTTTATTATAATACTTACAATCCTGATGTTTCGAGCCGACAAAAATTATCAAATTTAAGCGAAATTGATATAGTAACTTAATATGGCATTTGAACCAGGTAAAATTAAACGCCAAGAAAGGGAGCAACAACGCTCAGAAGCTGAGAAGTTGACTTTAGCCGAGCGCCGAGAAAGAGAAAAGCAAGAAATTGAGGCCGCTAAAATTACGCTGGAAGAAGAGCGTATTTACCGGGAGGGCACAGTTTCGATTAAAGACATTATTTCTCCGGCGGCTTTTGAAATTAAGCCAACTTATTTGAAGTTAGGCACAAAATTTGTGCGGACGTTATTTATAGTCGCTTACCCGCGTTACATTGCCGTTGGTTGGTTTGCGCCAATTATAAATTTAAACGTGCCGCTTGATATTTCAATGTACTTTTATCCGGTGCGTTCTGACATTATTTTAAAACAACTAAGAAACAAGGTTGGAGCTTTAGAAGCGCAGTTAACCGCTGACCGTGAACGCGGTATGCCGCGTGACCCGATTCGTGAAGCCGCTTTGCGCGATATTGAAGCTTTACGAGATGATTTAACTCAAGGCACCGAGCATTTTTTTCAGTTTGGTTTGTATGTGACGTTGTATTCTGATAGCCAAGAAAAACTTGACCAAATTTCTGACGACGTGGAGGCGATGTTTGGTTCACGGTTGGTTTTTTCTAAAAAAGTTTTGTACCAAGCCGAACAAGGGTTTAACTCAACTATTCCAATGGGCAATGATGAGTTATTGATTTCTTTTAACATGAACTCTTCGCCGATCGCGGCTTCTTTTCCGTTCGTATCTTCTGAACTTACTTCAGATGAGGGTATCTTGTATGGCATTAATCGGCATAATAATAGCTTAATTTTGTTTGACCGATTTTCCTTGCAAAACGCAAACTTTGTTGTTTTCGCCACTTCCGGTGCCGGCAAAAGCTACGCTATTAAATTAGAAGTGTTGCGCAGCATGATGCTTGGCACTGATGTTATTGTGATTGATCCGGAACGTGAATATAAACATTTGTGTGATGCGGTTGGCGGCACCTATATTAACATCTCGCTTAGCTCTGAGGCTAAAATTAATCCGTTTGATTTACCTAAGCCAGTAGGTGAGATGTCAACCGAAGATGTTATTCGCGGTTCGGTTATTACCATTAAAGGTTTATTGCGTTTAATGCTTGGCAAATTAACACACCAAGAAGACTCAATTATTGACCGGGCCTTAATTGAAACTTTTGCCAAAAAAGATATTACACCGGATGCCGATCTATCCAAAGTTGAGCCACCAATTATGCAAGATTTCCAAGAAGTTTTAGAAGGCATGGAAGGCACTTCAGATTTGGCCGTGCGTTTGAAAAAGTATACGGAAGGCACATTTGCTGGATTGTTTAACAGTCCGACAACCGTGAATATGGATAACCAGCTAATTGTTTTTTCAGTACGAGATTTGGAGGACGAACTAAGACCAATCGCCATTTATTCAATCATTAATTATATTTGGAATATTGTCCGTTCTGAATTAAAACGCCGATTACTGGTCGTTGACGAAGGTTGGTGGCTTATGCAAAACGAAGATTCCGCGAAATTTATCTACGCCTTGGTAAAACGCGCCAGAAAATACTATCTCGGTGTAACTACAATCACTCAAGACGTCAACGACTTTTTGCTTTCACCTTACGGCCAAGCAATTGTGACTAATTCCGCCTTACAACTATTGATGAAACAATCCTCTTCGTCAATTGATTTAATTCAAAAGACCTTTAACCTAACTGAAGGTGAAAAGTATTTATTGCTTGAATCTGGCGTTGGCGAAGGAATATTTTTTGCTGGACAAAAACACGTGGCGATTAAGGTAGTCGCTTCCTATACTGAAGACCAATTAATTACTTCTGACCCGCGCCAAATTTTAGAGATTGCCGAATCCAAAAAAGAATTTGCTAAGGAATTAGAAGATAACTAATAAACATATGGAAATTTCCAGACGAAATAAAATCATCATCGCAATTCTTGTAGTTATAGTAATTTTAGTAATTGCAATTATTTTTTTAACCCGCAGCGATGATGGTCCGGCGGTTAACACTAATCAATCTGAACAATCGCAAACCTTCCAACGCTTAACCCCAAATAATGATTTTGGGGTAGAGCTTGGCAGCGGCGCGGTGGTCCAACCCGAACAAGTTGAAACTGGTTCGGCATTACTGGCTGTGGCTAGAACTTTTGCGGAACGTTATGGCAGTTATTCTAACCAGTCAGATTTTGAGAACTTAAAAGACGTGCAAGCTTTAATGACCGAAGATTTTGTGCGTCAAACGCAAGCTTTAATTAATCAGTCCGCGCTAGGGCAAAATACAGAAGTTTATCAAGGCGTTACTACCAAAGTAGTTTCAGCTAAAATTATTTCACTCTCAGACGCTAATGCCCAAGTCATGGCTTCAGTTCAGCGTAAAGACGCTCGGGAGAGTACGGTGAATTATCAGTTAAAGTATCAAAATTTACTTTTAGATATGGTTAAAATAGGGGATGGTTGGTTAGTTAATCAAGCGACTTGGCAATAATATGCAACATGAACTTGCCAAAAAGTTATTAGTCCCGGTACTAGATTTGGTTTTTCCAAAATCTTGTATCAGTTGCGGCAGGGGCGGGGCTTACGCTTGCGATGAATGTTTTGATCTGGTTAGTTTTAACTCACACTTTATCTGCAGTATTTGCCACTCAGAGATTTCTTTACCCGGGCAATGCCCAAATTGCCCCTCCGGCTTAATTGATTCATTAGTATATGCCTACTATTATAAACATCCACTCATTGCAGAGACCATTAAGATTTCCAAATACGACTATATAAAGGAATTGTCAGTTAAATTGGGCCAACGTTTAGCAATGTACATGTCACAGCTTCAAGACCGTAATGTGCTATCCGATAACTACGATTTAATCATTCCTGTACCATTACATCCTAAACGTTATCGTCTCAGAGCATTCAATCAAGCCGAAATTATTGCCAAACAAATTGGACAAATTCAAAATGTCCCAATTATTAGCGACGCAGTAGTTCGCATCCGCCACACTAACCCACAAGCTAGATTATTAGCCAATAAACGGTTTAGCAATATTGATAAAGCGTTTGAAGTGATTGCTCCTCAAAAAATCAGCGGCAAATCGATTTTAATAGTTGATGATTTAGTTACTACGGGAGCCACTTTCCAAGCTTTGGCCAAGGCGTTAAGGCAAGCCGGCGCCAAAAGTGTTTATGCCGCGGCTGTGGCTAAAAATTGACATGACCCGTTATTATTTAATGCAATTAATCATACTGGATACCGCCCTTAGCGCGGTTTGGGCTTTGAATAAATAGTATATGCCAGAAAGAATTAATCAACCGCATCCTGAAGTTGACCATGGTGAAGTTTTAGCCAACTGGTCATTTCCTGAATATATCAGCCACAACCGAGGGGCTGTCTGGTTTGTGGCGGCCGGAATTTTGGCTTTATTTTTAATCATTTACGGTATCGCCACATCCAATTTGCTTTTTGCGCTAATTGTGATTTTAGCCGTATTGTTGTCATACATGCATCAGCGTAATATTCAAATGGTTGACTTTACAATTAACGAAGATGGCATTATAATAGCCCAACACTTTTTCCCGTGGAACGAATTAGATAAATTCTATATTATTTACCAACCGCCGGATGTTAAAGCTTTGTACTTTGAGCCCAAAAGCATCTGGCAGCCGCGGATTAGTGTTGATTTAGTTGATCAAAATCCGGTCGCGATTCGTCGCATTTTGCTTAAGTACTTAACTGAAGATTTTGAGCGGGAAAACGAACCGTTATCTGATCAATTAACTCGTTTGCTAAAACTATAAACACGTCCTCCTAGCTCCCGTCTCCATATTCATTCCGGCGGGCAGGCAGCTGAGCTGGACGTAGAGTTATATTTGTATTTGTCCCCATAGTTTAATGGATAGAATGTAGCCTTGCGGAGGCTGAGATCGAGGTTCGACTCCTCGTGGGGACACATGATAAGTAAGTTTGAATTTTACCCCGTACCATGCGACTTAGTCGCATTTGGTGCTTGGGGCCTGCTCGTGACGCTATAATTTTATTATGAACGAACTTTTGTTCTTTTTTCTCATTACTTTATTTGTCACCTTGCCGGTGGCATTATTTGTGTTAATTTTCTTTTTGATTGTCTTTCGCGGCGCTTATTTTGCCAGTACCAACAAAAAAACATTAAGTCTGATTATTTCAGAAGTGAAAGCTCTTCAAGGTCAGACAGCTATAAATAAAGCGGCAGATCTTGGATCTGGCGATGGACGCATAGTTTTGGCGTTAGCTAAGAGAGGCATTCAAACAACCGGCTATGAAATTAATCCATGGCTAGTTTATCGTTCAAGGCAAAAAGTTAAAGACGGAAGCCAGGCTAAAATTTTGAACCAGAATTTTTGGTCCGTAAGTTTAGCTAATTACGATTTAATTACCGTTTTTGGCATTGGCTACATGATGTTAAATTTAGAAAAAAAATTGCGCCATGAATTAAAGCCTGGCGCGCACGTGATTTCATACTATTTCACCTTTCCTAATTGGCAGCCCATAAAAAATGGCCATAATATATTTTTATATAAAAGATAATTATGGCCGTTGATTTTAATACCTCCGTTGAAAAATTAACCTCGGTTGGGCAGGTAACTGCCCGGCGTTTAAAACATTTAGGTATTAGTACGGCTGAAGATTTGCTTTATTATTTCCCTTTTCGCTACGATGATTATTCCAAAGTTTTTTTGGTAAAAAACTTAACTCCCGGTGAGCAAGCCACGGTAAAAATTAAAATTGAATTATTGGATAGCCGTCGCAGTTTCCGTAAAAAAACTTTTATTACGGAAAGTTTGGTAAGCGATGAAAGCGGCTCAATCAAAGTTATTTGGTTTAATCAAAAGTATATAAGTAAAGTTTTGCATATTGGGGATGAAGTTTATTTATCGGGTAAAGTAGCGCTGGATAAAGCCGGTGTATATTTAGCTAATCCAACTTATGAAAATGTCAAAAAAGAAATTACCACCCACACCGCCCGCTTAGTTCCAATATATCCAGTTACAAGCAATTTAACCCAAAAGCAAATTCGTTTTTTGGTTAGTTATGTTTTGCCTTTGGCTGAAAAAGTTGATGAATGGTTGCCGCCTGCAATCATTTCTGATCAAAAGTTTATGAGATTAGATGAGGCTATCGCTGCGATTCATTTCCCAAAGAACTTAACAGATCAAAAACAAGCTTTGAAAAGGCTTAAATTTAATGAATTGTTTTTGCTGCAATTGCAGGTTTTGCAAACCAAAAATCAAATGCAAGCCGCTTCCCGCACGCCGATTGAATTTAAAGAAAATCGGATAAAAGAGTTTGTAGGGTCATTGCCTTTTGATTTAACCGATGATCAGCGAAAAGTGAGTTGGCAAATAATTCAAGACATGTCTTTACCCAAACCGATGAACCGTTTATTGCAAGGGGATGTTGGTGCTGGTAAAACCGTGGTAGCGGCAATGGTTGCTTTTAATTGTGTATTAAATGGCTATCAAGTGGTGCTAATGGCTCCAACCGAAGTTTTAGCAAAGCAACATTTTTTAACCCTGCAGAAAATTTTTGGCACAAAATTACGCATTGGATTACTTTCTAGATCTCAAAAAGCTTATGCTTCAGAAATTACTGGAGCAATTCAAGTAACTAAAGCTAAGTTATTATCTTTGATTAAAAAAGGAGAGGTTGATTTAGTCATTGGCACACATGCCTTAATCCAAGATGATGTTTTTTTGCCTAAAATAGGATTAGTTGTAATTGACGAGCAACATCGCTTTGGTGTGGCCCAGCGAAAAATACTAAAAGAAAAAAGCCAAGATAACGAGTTGCCTCATTTTTTATCCATGACGGCTACCCCAATTCCACGTTCACTTTATTTAACTTTGTACGGTGATTTAGATATTTCTGTCATCAAGCAAATGCCTAAAGATAGAAAACCGATCGTGACGAAATTAGTGACTGAAGAAAACAGAGGCAAAGCCTATGAGTTTATTTTAAAAAATATTAAAGCCGGACGGCAGGCATTTGTAATCTGTCCGCTCATTGATCCATCCGATAAATTAGGCGTAAAGGCCGTAACCGAAGAATACGAAAAGTTGAATCAAGAAGTATTCCCGACTTTAAAAATTGGATTATTGCACGGTAAATTGCCGGCTAAAGAGAAGGATAAAGTGATGCAGGAATTTTCTGACGGCAAGTTAGCTATTATTGTGTCAACTTCAGTAGTTGAAGTTGGGGTTGATGTGCCAAACGCTACTGTCATGATGATTGAGGGGGCTGAACGTTTTGGTTTAGCGCAATTGCATCAATTTCGCGGGCGGGTCGGAAGGTCTCACCACCAATCATTTTGCTTCTTATTTACGGATCAAAAATCGCCCAAAGTAATTGAGCGGTTAAAAGTTATGACAAATTCTAACGATGGATTTGTAATTGCGGAAAAGGATTTGGAGTTTCGCGGCGCTGGCCAAGTATATGGCATTCGCCAATCTGGCTATTTTGAGCAGTTAAATTTAGCCAGTTTTTACGACGTGGAACTAATTGAGTTAGCTAAAAAACATGCTGATAGAGTATTAAGCAATGATCCAAATTTAAAAAATCACTCTAAACTTGCTCAAAAACTACAGTCATTAACCTCAGCTATTCATTTTGAGTAATTTAACAACCAGGGGGGTTTGGTACACACTGGCCAATATTTTGATCCGGCGCTGCTGCTGGGCAGCACGACTCTATGCCTGGTTCGCAAAGATTTATGTTATCAAAACATCCCCGAGGTGCTTCCTGGCTCTTACAAGAGCAGGTGCCGGTTTGCGTTTTTGTATTGAAATGCCAAATTTCATTTCCATCTCCACATCGTTGTTTGCATTGTTCCCGAGTAATTCCAGTTTCAATAGTATTATTTATTGGCTCATCGGATTGAATATCAGGCTTTAACTTTCCCAAGTCAGGGCCTTCAAGGCTAGTGAGTTCAGGGTTGACAGCGTATAAAATAACAAAAGAGGTTAAAGCTATAACTAACCCTGTAAGAGCGGCGGCAATGTATTCTTTGGCGACTTTTACTCTATCTTGGCTTCCTCCGGCCATAAGCCACATCAGTCCAGCAATCATAATCACTATTATTGCCAATATTCCTATAGTTCCAATAGCAAATTGATAAATGGCAATTATATAGTTACGCAATAAAACAATACCTTCCCCGCTAACTGTTTGTCCGGGTATGTTGACTTGCAGTTGATACGCAAAAACTGGCATGGCGACTGCTAATAAAGCAAAAATTGATAAAGTAATTACAAGCTTTTTCATTTAACGAAGTTTAATGTTATAAAGTTGGCCGGTAGTGGATTCAGTAAAATAAAGATATCTATCATCATCAGATGTCACAATATTGGAAATATTAAAAGCCCCGTTGGGAATAGCCACCAGTGATTTTGACCCAGAGTTTAAATTAACTTTTACAATAACATCTGAACCAATTTCCGGTTCATTACCTTCAATGCCAGAACCAATTTGCTGTTCCGTCGCCACCGCGCAATATAAATCCGTGTTGGATGCAAAATGACATTTATCAGCAGTGGTGGACAAGCCTAAATTAGTGCGGTTGGAACCAATGTTGTCACCCACGGCATCAACTATCCATAAGCTTGGTTGGTACAAAGAGGCGGCATTAGAAACGCTGTATAAGATTTGTTTACCAGTTGGTGACCATTGACCTTTAAAATTGTATCCGTGGATAATTGTTTTTTTGAAATTTTCTCCGTTAAAGCCCAAGAAAAATAAATTTTGGCGTTGGCCATCTAACGGCTTGGTATAGGTTCCGATCATCTGGTTATTGGGTGACCAATTAACATCAACAATATTTCCATTATTTCCCAGCGCTTGAATTAAGCGGGTTTGAGTTCCGTCAAGGTTAGAAACCGCAAGCCATCGGTCTTCAGGATCTAAAGCGTTATTTTTAAAGGCGAATCCCCCAGAATTGGCGGCGAAAGAAAATTCTTCCCAATGACTTGGCAAGGTAATTTGTTTATTGCTAGAAAAATCATAAAGAACTTTACTATTGTCGGGAAATTCTAAAATTGCCCGGTTGCCACTTGGCGCCCAGCTAACCTTTTGAACGTTGCTAAATTGCTGGTCAGATAACTCTTGCAAAATTCCATCAGAATTAACTTTGAAAAATTTTTGATTGTTGGGATCATAAAAGTTTACGTCCAGTCCATTACTTGATAAAGCAGGGCTTAATGCGGTATTGGCAGTTAAGGCGGTGGTTTGAGTCACGCCACCAGCGGCTACTTCAGTTGGAGTTGTGGGAATTTCTACCGGGGCATTAACATTGACACCTAAGTTAGCTAAAATTTGACTTGGCAGACCACCCTCTAAATCATCAATGATTGGAATTTGCCCGCCTGGTCCGGCCACCGGTAAGCCGCCATTAGTCAAAGCCGGTGTTTCATTTACATTAGTTATTGGCGCGGGCGCAATAACTGGCCGGAAAAAAAATAACCAAAGTACATATCCAATAATTACTACTGCCCCCAAAAAGGCTGAAATTAATCCAATTAGTCGCCAATTTAAATTAGGCATATTTATTTTATTTTTATCTTATTTTCCTCGGCGGTTAAGGTGATTTTATCCAAATTTTTTTGTTGGAGCATTTTTTCGGCGATTTCTGATTCTATCTCATGAGTGATATAACGCCTGACTTCGCGCGCGCCATGCCGGATGGATTGGCACTTTTGGGCTATGTGCTGAATTGCTTTTTTATCCCAATTTAAGTCAACGCGGTGTTCTTCCAATCTGTTTTTTAGCTCGCTTAGTTGAATTGCAACTATCTTTTGCAAAGCATTTTTGGATAGGGGATAGAAGATAACTTGCTTATCCACCCGATTTAGAAATTCAGGTGAGAAAAAATCTTTGGTTCGTTGGGCAATCTCATGTTCTATCATTTTGGCCTCTTGGAAATTTTCCCGGTCAAAGCCGATACTGCCAGACGTAATTTTATCCGAACCTAAATTAGAAGTCATTATAATAATAGTATTTTTAAAATTAATGGCGCGTCCGGTGGCGTCGGTTAATTGTCCGTCTTCTAAAATTTGTAGCAGTAAATTAAAGATTTCACGATGCGCCTTTTCAATTTCATCAAAAAGTACTAAAGAGTACGGCTTTTGTTTGACCAAATCTGTTAGCTTGGTGCTGTCTTTGTAGCCGACATATCCCGCCGGAGAGCCAATCAATTTAGAAATATTAAATTCTTGAGAAAATTCTGACATGTCAATTCTAATTAAGTTGTCAGGGCTACCAAAAACTTGTTCGGCTAAGGCTTTAGCTAAAAATGTTTTGCCAACTCCAGTCGGGCCTAAGAATAAGAATGAACCAATGGGGCGGTTTTGGTTAGTCACTCCAGCGCGGGATCGTTTGATTAATTCAGACACAGTTTTAATCGCGTGCTCTTGGCCGATAACTTTTTTAGCTAAAATTTTATCTAAGTTCAAGATTTGCTTTCTTTCTTCGGCTAAAATTTTATGTAGGGGTATTTTAGTGATGCGAGCAACTACCTCCGCAATATCATTAGCTTCAATGGTGCCAATGTAGTCAGTCGAAGTTTTTTGTTTGTTTTTCAAAGCGCTAATTTGATTTTTTAATTCCGCCTCTTCTTTTTTAGCTATATGAGCTTCATTGTAATTTTCGCTCAATACCGCCTTGCGTTTTTGGTTTTGGATTTTTTCTAATTCTTTTTGTAGTTCCCTTACTTTTTTGGCTGAACCAGTATTGCTTTTACTCACCTTGACTCGGGCTGCCGCCTCATCAATTAAATCAATCGCTTTATCAGGCAAAGATTTGTCTTGGATATAGCGTTCTGACAGTTTCACCGCGGCGGTGATAGCTTGTTCGGTAATTTCAACATTATGAAAAATTTGATAATTATGTTTAATCCCGTTTAAAATCGTAACTGCTTTTTTATGGTCCGGCGGTGCCACCATTACCGGCTGGAACCTCCGTTCTAGGGCGGGATCAGTTTCAATATATTTTTTAAAGTCTTGTAGCGTGGTTGCTCCAATGCAACGTAAGTGTCCCTTGGCAAGCGCTGGTTTTAAAATATTAGCCGCGTCCATAGAGCCAGAAGCTGAACCGGTTCCCACAATGGTATGAATTTCATCAATAAAAACGATTAAATTTGGATTTTCTTTCAACTCATATATTAATTGTTGCATGCGCCCCTCAAAGTCACCGCGAAAGCTAGTACCGGCAACCAAAGCCGTTAAATCCAAAGCAAATATTTTTTTATTCTCTAGCGCCTCGGGCACCTCTTGGTTAACAATTTTTTTGGCTAAACCTTCAACAATAGCAGTTTTACCAATTCCGGGATCACCCAATAAAATGGGGTTATTTTTCGTGCGGCGGCTTAAAATCTGAATTAAACGTTCAATTTCTTCTTCGCGGGAAATTACCGGGTCGATGTCTTTTTGGATGACCGGGTCTGTTAAATCCACTGCGTACAAATCCAAAATGGATTGGCTGCTTTTTAAGCGCTTATCACCCAGGCTGTCTTCAGTTGGCTGTTGCCAATTATTTAGCGATCGGGCGAAATCTGGAAATTTTGAAGTGCTGTTTAAAATTGTATTAACTTGCTCATGCAACTCATAAACACTAGTGGAGTGTTTCTTCAAAAATTGTTTAAGTCTAATGTCGTCGCTATCAATTAAAGCGGCGAGTAAATGTTCGGTGCCGACATAAGAGTGTTTTAAGTTTGAGGATTTAAGGACAGCGCGCTCAACTATTTTTTTTGTATTTTTGCCAAGCGTTGGACGATCGCCTGGTTTTTTACCGGTCGGTTCATGTTTAAACAATAGCGCTTTGATTCTATCAGCCGATAGATTTTGCCGAAATAAAATTTCACTCGCTAAACTGCCCTTTTGTAAGCTTAAAGAGTAAAGCAAATGCTCTGGCAGAATTTCCTGATGCTTAAGATGCTGGGCTAAAACCCAAGATCGTTTTAGCACTTGCCGGGAATTAGTTGAGAATTTTTTTATTACTTGTGGAATCATGTTAGGCCATGTTTTCTAAAATTTTTATACGTTCATCAAGCGGCGGGTGAGTGGCAAAGGCGCGATCAAAGAATTTTTGCGCCCCACCAAAGGGATTAGCGAAATATAGGTGAGCGGTAGCGTGGTTGGCGCGCCGCATCTTACTTTTTTCTTGACCGATTTTTTTTAAAGCGCTGGCTAAGCCTTGCGGATAGCGGGTGATCAACGCGCCCGAGGCATCAGCTAGATATTCTCTTTTCCTAGATATCGCCAATTGAATTAGCTTTCCAATAATCGGACTTAAAATTGCTAGCACTAAACCGACTAGCAATAAAATAGCGCCGCCTTGATTTGATCGGCTTTTTTTCCCGCCGCCCCAAAAGAAACTTCTTAACATAATGTCAGAGAAAAGCACGACTATGCCAATTAATACAATTACTATCATCATTAGCCGAATATCATAATTTTTAACGTGTGAAAGTTCGTGGGCTAATACTCCCTCCAGCTCTTCGTTTTCTAATTTATCAATTGCTCCGGTAGTAACTGCAACACTTGCATGTTCTGGGTCGCGGCCGGTGGCAAAAGCGTTTATCGCTGGATCTGAAATAATATAAATTTTTGGCATCGGTACTCCTGTGGTAATGCATAGGTTTTCGACCATCCGGTAAACGTAAGCATTATCATTTTTATTAATTGGCCCTTTTGCCCCGGAAGTTGCTAAGGCTACCTTGTCGCCAGAGAAGTAGCTAAAAAAAGACATGATTAAAGATATTGCTAAGGCTAACACAATTATCTCATTGCCATAATCCATAACCTCTCCGAAAAACCAGCCCAAACCAACTATGAATACAATAAATAAGGCAATGAGAATCCAAGATTTACGTTTATTGCTGTCAATTTGCGAATACACAAAATCAAAAATTAAACACTTATAAGCCAAGCTTTAAATTGTAGAGATCAAAATTTTACTGATACGTTCTCTTTTTCCCCGGCCTTAGCTTCAAAAAATTCAAATTTATTAAATCCCAAAGAATTTGCGATTAAGTTGTTCGGGAAAACTTGAATTTTTGTGTTAAAGTCTCGGACGTTGCCGTTATAAAATCGTCTGGCGGCTTGGATTTTATTTTCAGTGTCGGATAATTCGTCTTGGAGTTGCAAGAAATTTTGGGACGCTTTTAAATCTGGATAACTCTCCGATAGGGCAAAGATTGACTTTAGTGTTTCGGAGAGCATATTTTCAGCATTGGCTTTGTCGCCCATACCTTGTGCCTTCATCGCCATATTCCTCGCCTCGATTACCTTGGTCAGAGTTTCCTTTTCGTGCTTGGCATATCCTTTAACAGCTTCAACCAGGTTAGGAATTAAGTCATGCCGCCGCTTTAGTTGCACGTCAATATCAGAAGCAGCTTCTTGGGTGCGGTTTTTAAGCTTGATTAAACCGTTAAATAACGCGATTAGCCAAAGAGCAATGACTATAACGATAGCGATGATTACAAGTGTTATGTCCATAGTGTTTGAGAAGAATTATTATTTTATTATTAAGTTAAATTATAGAAAGAAATGGGCTTTTTGTCAAAGCAGCTTTAAAGCAACTTAAATAGAATATTGCCTAAACTAGCTTGATGCCATTGCGTCAAAATGTAAAGGAATAGAGACGTGATGAAAGTTGACTTATTAACATATTTTAGTTCTAACTAAGTTAGTTTTGATGTTATAAATATGTTATAATTTAGTAAATTTGTGGCTTTGGCGGCAAACATTGTTTATTGGTTTTGCTAAGCAGTAAAGTTAATGAAATAAAAAACAAAACTATGGGCTTTTTTTCTTCACCGGTTAGCTACCTGGGCGTTGATTTTGATTCTAAAAGTGTAAAGATATGCGAGCTTAAAAATGAAAATGGACGCCCCAAGCTTGTAACTTATGGCTATTCTGACCCCTTAGTTGAAGGTGATAAGGAGGTTAATATTGAAAAAACGGCAGAGTTGATTAAAGCGGTTTGCAAAAAAGCTCAAGTTAGCTCAACCAAAGTTATTTCTTCGCTGCCGGCTTTTTCAGTTTTTAGCTCAATTATCAGCCTGCCTCAAATGAACAAAAAGGAGCTTGCCTCGGCCATTCGCTGGGAGGCTAAAAAGGTTGTGCCGCTTCCGGCGGAAGAAATGATTTTAGATTGGCAGGTTTTAGAAGATGAAAGTTTGCCTGAATCGCCGGCCTTAGCCGCCACGTTAAATGTTGAGCCAGGCAAAAATTCTAACGATACCCAAAACTTTCAAGAGCGTAAACATTTAAAAATAAAATCAGAATCTCAATCTCAACAGCAAAGAATTTTACTGACTGCCGTATCCCAAAATTTAGTTCAGCGGCATATGCAAATTTTTAAACACGCGGGCTTGCAGTTAATCAGTTTAGATACTGAAACGTTTGCTTTGATCCGATCGTTGGTTGGGCGAGACAAGTCATCCATTATGCTAGTTGATATGGGGTCACTGGCTACCAGCATCACGGTAGTCACTGGCGGCATTCCTTACTTGACCCGCAGTATTGATGTAGGCGGGCTTACTATCACCAAGGCTATTGCCAATAGTTTAAATATTAGCCTGCAGCGCTCTGAGCAGTTTAAATATGATATTGGTCTTGAAACCGAAGGGGCGCAAAGCCAATCAGTTCCGGAAACCGTAATGTCAGTGCTTACCCCTGTTTTGAATGAAATAAAGTACACTAAAAATTTATATCAAAACAAAAACGCTAAATCACATATTGAAAAAATTATTCTAACTGGCGGTTCATCGCTTTTAGCCGGCTTGCCGGAATATTTATCTAAAGAGCTGGATATGAAAGCCTATATCGGCGATCCGTGGTCACGGGTTATATATCCTCAAGATTTAAAACCAGTGCTAGATGAAATCGGGCCGAGGTTTTCCCCGGCCGTAGGATTGGCGATGAGGAATATTGTATAAATATGAGACTTTGAATCTATAAAATTTGCTATGGCAGATAATATCAATTTGCTGCCTGACGATCTACGCGGGCAAGAAGATAAATTTAAAGGCAAGGTCAAAGACCAAATAGGTCCGCTTAACTTAACCGACCCTAAAAAAGAGGGCTCTGATAAAAAAATTAAACCCAAAGGTAAACCAAACAGCCAAGCTAAAGCGCCGGTTGATATTTTGTCAGCCGTAGAGGATGTGCCATATGATTTTGAAGGTTTGGCTAAGGGAAATGGCAATAAAAAAAATGGCCCTCCGGCCCCCGCATCGACTGGCGATATAAAAATACCGCCTCCACCCCGACCGCCGAAAAAGCTAAAGCCGAGCAAGCCCAAAAAGCCTAAAAAAAATAAGTCTCAGGGGCGAATTAATTTAATCCCCAAAGGCTTAATTGATTCTAGCGATATTAAATGGAAAGATAAATTTTCTTTATTGGCGCTGGTTGTAATTTTATCTTTGATAACGGTTGGTGTGGCTTACTCGCTGATTATATGGTATCAAATTCAAGTCGCCAGCGACTTACAAGCAGTTGAAAAAGAAATTGTGTCGATGAACGAGTTAATTGATAAAGAGCAAGTGGGTTTGTCTCAAGCCCAAGCGTTGCAAAACAGATTATACGTTTTTGACGATCGCTTCCGCCAGCATATTTATTGGTCGCCATTTTTTGAATTGTTGGAAAACTCTATCTCTCATGACGTATTTTATACGAATATGTCGGCGAATGCTCAAGGCAACGTGACCATTGAAGCGATTGGCCGCGGCTTTAAGGCGGCGGCTGAACAGCTAGTTGCTTTTCAGAGGCAGCCGGACATGTTTAGTAATGTGACAGTAAATCAAGTTAAGCGTAGCCAGGGGGAGATATTTTTAGGCGATGCTGAAATTACCGAATCAGTTGTTGAAGCGGAAGAACTAGTTAATTTTGTTATTAACTTAAAAGTTAATCCAAGTATTTTTAAGCCCAGCCAATAATTTATGGGACAGTTTTTAAGTAAAAAGAATAGCCCCCAAGAAATTATTCATAATTTTTTCAATTGGATTTTACTTTTAATTTTTGTAGCTATCGTGGGCTTAAGTTACATGCTTTTTTTGCAGCCAGCCTATCAAAAAACCAGAACGACCAATGATTTTAGCTTGAAAGAAAGTCAAGCTTATCTGATAGAACAGCAGGCATATTTGGCTAAATTAAAAAGTTTCAACAAGGCCATTTCTTCGGTCACTGCCGAGCAAAACCAAAGATTAGATTCGGTTTTACCAAAAGAACCTAAAATTGCTGAACTTTATGTCATGTTTGAAGATATTGCCTTAAAAAATAATTTAACGCTTGAAAGCGTGGCAGTCGATACGCCGATAAATTCTCAAGCTCAAGCTGGGAATGCCGTGGGTTCCAGCCAATCAAATATAGTTGACTTGGGGATATTACTGGGCAACGATTCAGCCAATACTACCGCTAATGGCGCAGGTTTGGCGGCCAATGGCAGCGGCTCAAGGCAGGTGGTTGAATTGTCAGTTGTTGTCACTATGCAGGGAGACTTAGCCTATGAAAATTATAAGCAACTTTTGCAGACGGTTGAGTCAAGCTTGCGGTTGTTAGACTTAAGGCAGATCACTTTTACCCCCGGCCAAGATAGCGTAACTTTAAATATGATAACTTATTATTACCCGAGCGCATGAGCAAAAAAAATGTTATCTTAACTTTGATTATTGTTATCAATTTTGTAATTTCAGGGTATTTAATTTATAGAAATTATGATAACGGCTTTACCTTTCCGGGACTAAGTCCGATAACCAGCACTTTTTTACGCCCTGACGAAGCGGCTCAGTTTTTTACACCGATTAACGGGGAAGTTAAAAAAGATTTTTTAACGGATGAAGATTATTTAAATTTGCAGCCTTATGGTTATGAAATTGATTATTTTATACCAACCGGAAGCCGTGAGCCGTTTGCGCCTTTTTCGGAATTAATAGTTGAGCCTTAATATATGGCGGTAGATCAAAAACAGTTAGTTTCAAAATTAGTCGAGCAACAATTATTGCCAAGCGACAAGCAGCAGCATGTGATTAATGCTGCTCAAAAAAATCAGCAAAGCTTGGAGGATTATTTACTGGCCAATAAGTTGGTTGATGGCGAAGCCCTGGCTCAAGTTAAAGCCGAGCTACTAAACATTCCGTATGCTGATTTGCGGGATAAAAAAATAAGCAACGAAGTTTTAAATACATTCACTCAAGAGATTGCTGAAAATTATAAATTTATCGCCTTTGAACGTGACCAGTCAACCTTGAAAGTAGGCATGTTGGACCCACAAGATTTTAAAGCGGTAGAGGCGGTCGAGTTTGTGGCTAATGAAAAAAATTTAAACCCTCAATACTACGTGATTTCGCAAGAAAGTTTTGATCGAGTGTCGCGCATGTATTCCGCTTTGGTAGAAGAGGCCAAAGAAGTTTTGGAAAACGTTGGTGAGCAGGCTCGTTTTACCGAGAGGGTGCCCGACGTCAAGGTTGACACCAAGGAAGATTTAGAAAAAGTTATCAAATCTGCTCCGGTGGCTAAAATGGTGTTAGTTATTTTAAAACACGCACAGGAAGGCCGCGCGTCTGATATTCATATTGAACCAGATTTTAACGCCTCTAAGGTGCGCTATCGCATTGACGGGCTGCTGCGTGTTTCATTAGTTTTACCCAAGTACATTCATTCAGCGATAGTGTCACGCATTAAAGTTTTGGCCAACCTCAAGCTTGACGAGACCAGAAAGCCGCAAGACGGGCGAATTCGTTTGGCCATTGATGATAAGATGGTTGATTTTCGTGTCTCTACTTTGCCGGTAGCTGAGGGCGAAAAGGTAGTGTTGCGCATCCTGGATGCCTCTAAAAAAGTTCCGACTTTAGAGGAGCTTGGATTTAACGCCGAGTTCCGAAAAATTATTTTAGATCAAATTAAAAAACCACACGGATTAATTTTACTTACCGGCCCGACTGGTTCCGGCAAAACTACCACCTTGTACACTATTTTGCAAGAGCTCAATAATGAGGATACCAACATTATTACCTTAGAAGATCCGATTGAATATTATATGGAAGGCGTTAACCAATCTCAAGTTCGCCCTGAAATTGGTTATAGTTTCGCTTCCGGCTTGCGGTCAATATTACGTCAAGATCCAAATGTGATTATGCTTGGAGAAATTCGAGATAACGAATCGGCTGAGCTGGTAATTCATTCCAGCTTGACCGGGCACATGGTTTTCTCCACCTTGCATACAAATGACGCCGTCGGTGCTATTCCGAGGTTAATTGATATGGAAGTAGAGCCATTTTTACTTGGCTCAACCTTACGTTTAGTTATTTCCCAGCGTTTGGCCAGGCGTATTTGTACTCAATGTAAAACCAAGGCCAAACTTCCGGCCAAAACCGAAAATCAGATGATTGAGGTACTCGGGCAGGTGCCGCCTAAATACCTAGTTGACGCTCAAATAGACAAACCACTTACTTTTTGGAAGGGGGATGGTTGTAATAAATGCGGCGGGACTGGATATAAGGGTAGAGTTGCGGTGGCCGAAATTGTCGTCGTTACCGACCAAATTAAAGAAGATATTAATAAAGAAGACCCCGGGCCTCATGTGCGGGAGCATTTAAAGCAACAAAATTTTTTATCTTTAATGCAAGATGGTGTGATTAAGGCGCTTCGCGGAGACACCACAGTTGATGAAGTTTTACGCATTTCTCAATTATAGCTATAATAAGTAAGCACGAACAAAAAAATGGCAAAATCAAAATCTCAATTGATTCTCCTGGTTGAAGACGACGAATTTTTGGCTGAGCTTTATGCTACAAAATTGGAATTAGAGGGCTATGAAGTGGCCCTAGCTAAAGATGGCGCAAGCGCTTTAAAATTGGTTAGCGAAAAAACAATTAATTTAGTGTTGTTAGATATTATTTTGCCTAAAATGGACGGGTTTGAAGTTTTAAGTAAGTTGAAATCAAACAGTAAAACTAAAAATATACCCGTTATTTTGTTGACTAATTTATCGCAAAAAGATGAAGTTAAAAAAGGTTTTGATCTGGGCGCTGATGATTACTTAATTAAGGCTCATTTTATGCCGTCAGAAGTAATTACCAAGATAAAAAACATTTTAGATAAAAAGTAATTATGGCAACAGCTGGCAGTTTGGAAGTAAATAAAATTTTGACCACCGCGGCTAAAAATCAAGCTTCGGATTTACATTTGTCCGCCGGCAGCCCCCCGGTTATGCGCATTGGCAATGATTTGGTTGAGATGGCAAATTACCCGGCGGTGAAACAGCAGTTTATTTTAGATATGATCGATAGTGTCTTAACCTCAGGCCAAAAGGAGCAATTAGCCAAGAATAAAGATTTAATTTTTACCTATGAGTTTGCGCAAAATCTACGTTTTCGAGTTAATATAATTTATCAGCGAGGCAAACCGTCTGTGTCACTGCGCTATATACCAATTTCGGTGCCAGACATACAACGCCTTGGTTTGCCAATCGGCATTGAAAAAATTTTAGCTAATGATAAAGGTTTAATTGTGGTAACCGGACCATACGGCGCCGGTAGAACTACTACGGTTGCCGCTATGATTGAGCATATCAACCAAAAGCGCGATCATAATATTGTCACAATTGAACAACCGATAGAATATTTGTTTACAAATAAAAAAAGTATTATTGAACAGCGTGAAGTTGGGGTTGATGTTAATAGTTTTCATGATGCCTTACTGCATTGCCAGCGTGAAGATGTTAACGTGGTCGCCGTTGGCGAAAACCATGAACCTGAATTAATCCCTTCAATTTTAGAAGTAGCCAACAATAATGTTTTAGTTTTTTTGGTTCTAAACACGAGCGGTATTCTCCAAACGGTTGAATATTTAATTGGTAATTTTAGAGTTGAAGAAAAGGAACGAGCCCAAAAATTGCTTTCAGATAGCCTACGCGCGATTTTAGTTCAACGTTTACTGCCCCAAGTTGGCGGCGGCGGCAAAAAACTAGCCGCCGGGCTTTTAATTAACAATGATGCGGTTAAAACTTCTATCCGGAAGGGGGAATACAAAAACTTAATAAACATTGCTCAAACTTCTAAAAATGAAGGTATGGTTGATTTAGATCAAGCCTTGGTAGATTTAGTGCGTTCCGGGGAAGTTTTAGTTGAAGATGCTGAGAAAGAATCATTTGATAAACAAAATTTTAGGTCATTGATTGCCAGATAAATAAAATCAGTTAATGCCAGTCTAAACTAGTATGGCTATTTTTTCATACATCGCTTTAAATAAAGACAATCAAAGAGTTTCCGGCAAGATTCAAGCCCCGAGTGAACTTGTGGCTGGCGATATTTTAATTGATAAGGCTTTAACTATTCTAAAACTTAAAAAAGAATCAACTTTTAAACTAAAAAATGTTTTTGGTTTTTTAAATCAAGTATCGGATAAGTCGGTAGTGATTTTTTCGCGGCAACTGTCAACTATGACTTCGGCTAACCTGCCGCTGGTCCAAGCATTGAGAATTTTAGTTCGGCAAACTAGCGACGAAACTTTTAAAAAAGTTATTGATGATGTTGCCTCTGAAGTTGAGGGTGGGTCAAAGCTTTCCGCCGCGCTCGCGAGCAACCCTAAAGTCTTTAGCGATTTTTATATCAACTTGGTCAGGTCTGGCGAAACCTCGGGTGGATTGGATGAAGTATTGAAGTATTTAGCTGATTACCAGGAGAAAAATTATGATTTGAAAAATCGAATCCGCGGGGCAATGATGTATCCGGCTTTGGTTTTGACTAGCCTTTTCGCGGTTGGAATTTTAATGATGGTTTTTACAATTCCTCGCCTGACTGCCATTTTAACTGAAAGCGGAGTTGAATTGCCAATCGCAACTAGATTGCTGATTGGCCTTTCTGATTTTTTTGTCAATTGGTGGATAGTCTTAATTATTGTTATTGTGGCCATTATTGTGGCCATTAGATTTGCTTTACGATACCCTGCATTTAAATATTGGTGGGATTTGGGTTTGCTACGCTTGCCAATTTTTGGCCAATTATTTCAAGGTGTCGCAGTAACAAAGATGGCTCAATGTTTATCCACATTACTAGAAGGGGGAGTACCACTGTCTAAAAGTTTACAAATTACTGCTGACACTGTGGGCAATACCGTTTATCATGATTTGTTATTGCGGGTAGTACGTGAAGTCGAAGACGGTAATTTAATTTCAAATGTTTTGAGCACTAATAAAAATATGCCTTATATGGTGGCCCAAATGATAGGTATTGGCGAAAAGAGCGGTAAGGTTAGTAGCGTACTTGAGCGGGTGGGTGATTTTTATAGCCGCGAAGTTGATAATTTAGTAAGTAATTTAGTTAGCCTAATAGAACCGGCAGTTATTATTGCGATGGGGGTAGCCGTTGGGGCGATGGTCGCGGCTATAATTATTCCAATTTATAATTTAGCGGTAGTTGGTTAGTTTATCAAAAAGTGATATAATATATTTGCTGTTGATAAGTTTTGTAGAATTGCATTATAATAACAAACAATAATTAATAAATTTTGCGCTTTGGGCGCGACTAAAATTTTAAACGAAAGGGGGTGGCAAAATGAAAAAATTAACCACGAATAAAAAAGGTTTTACCTTAGTTGAATTGCTTGTGGTAATTGCAATTATCGGATTATTGTCAACGATTGCAATTGTTGCCTTAAACTCAGCGCGTGAAAAAGCGCGAGATGCCAAACGGGTGGCTGACGTGAAACAAATTCAAACTGCCTTGGAGTTGCTATTTAATGACACGCAAGCATATCCGGCCGAAGCCGTAGATGGTACGCCTGATCCTTTGGGTATATCAGGCAGTACTGATACCCTAAGTGAAACTAATGGATTTGCTGATACGGCAGCTGGGGAGGTATATATGGGTTCCGTACCTCGCGATCCAAGCGAGACAGGTGCTGCCTCGGCTTGTACTGGTGCTTCGACAGCTACTTGTGACTATGCTTACGAGCAATTAACCGCTACAACTTACAACATTGAAGCCTATCTTGAAGGTACAGTTGGAAACCTAGGTGCATCAAGCGGTAGCTTGATATGTGCAACTCAGGATGGCATTGCTAACGGAGCTTGTCCGTAATCTATAAGTATAAAGTTTAAAACAAGGGTCGTTTAGGCCCTTGTTTTTATTTCCTCAGCTTCTTTTGCTTTTTAAAATATTGCTTGGCTGATTTTAAAAATTGAGACCTAATTTTACTTTTACGCTCTTTGGCAATGCTCATGCCGCCCAAATGTTTTAACTTAACTTTTGGCAAGACATAGTTTTTATAACCCGCCTGCTTTAGGCGGTAAGCCAAATCCACGTCTTCAAAAAACAAGAAAAATTGTTCGTCAAAGCCGCCAATTTTTTTAAATGTCTCGCGCCGAATCATCATGCACGCTCCAGCCGGCTGGTCGACTTTTTGTTTTTTTAACCCCATATTAATTTTTGGGTAATACCATCTTTTAAGGCCGGGCATTAGCTCGGCAATAACTTTTAGTTTAGTATCAAATAAAATTGTTTTAAGCGGCGTTGGAAAATTGCGGATGTAAGTGGTTTGAATTTTACCACCTTGGTCAATCAATAAACCGGAAATGATTCCGGCAGAAGTATCATTTTTGCTAGCTTGCAGTAGTTGATTTAATGCATCTTTAAACAATTCAACGTCAGGGTTTAAAAAAAGTAAAAAGCCCCCAGAACTATTTTTTACTCCCAAATTATTAGCGGCGGCAAAACCTAAATTTTTTAAATTTTCAATTAACTTAATTTGAGGAAATTGTGTTTTGACTTTAGCGGCAGTGCGGTCGTTAGAAGCATTATCTACCATCACCACTTCAATTTCTAAATTTGAAGTATGCTCAAAAATTGACTTTAGGCAATTTTGAACTTCTGGCCAAGAGTTAAACGTAACAATAATAATGGATACTTTCATGATGATTAGGATATGTTAAAATATGGTATAATTAAACGGTTAATATTGCAACTTAATGCCTGATCTAGAGCCTTTTTTCAGAAATTTTGAACTTCAATTACTTATCCTGTTTGTGCTTGGCACCTTTGTGGGCAGTTTTTTAAATGTGGTAATTATTCGTATGCATCAAGGGCGCTCTTTTTTATGGTCGCGCTCAGCCTGCCTCGAGTGTAAGCAGCCGATTAAATGGTACGATAATATACCATTATTGAGTTTTATTATTTTACAGGGTAAATGTCGCAGTTGCAGCCAGCCAATTTCAAAACAATATTTTTTAGTTGAGCTAGTCACGGGTTTAATTTTTATTATCGGACTTTGGCAACTAGGATTAACTTTAAAACTGTTAGCTTTTTTGCTTTTTGCTTGCTTTTTGGTCGTTATTTTCGTTTATGATCTGCGTTGGTATTTGATATTGGATAAAGTTAGCCTGCCTGCCGCGGTGATTGCCCTGTTATTTAACTTGTATTTAGGTCATCCCTGGCAAAGCCTACTGCTTGGCGGGGCAATTGGGTCTGGATTTTTTTTAATTCAATTTATTGTGTCCAAGGGCGTTTGGATCGGCGGCGGTGATATCCGCCTGGGATTAGCGGCGGGGTTTATGTTGGGTTGGAAAAGTTTACTGGTCGCTTTATTTTTAGCTTATTTATCTGGTTCAATTTTTGGCCTGACCTTAATTGCAATTAAGAAAAAATCAATGCAAAGCAAACTGCCGTTCGGAACGTTTTTGGCAGCCGCGACCATAGTGGCCCTGCTTTGGGGAGAACAGATAATTAATTGGTATTTGAATATTTTTTAATGCGTTTTTTAGAATTATATTTTAGAGCCGCCCTCAAGAGCCAGAACGGGTATACAATCTTTGAGCTTATTGTAGTAATTAGCATTGTTGTTTTGTTGACTTTTGTGGGGCTAACAACGGTTGATTATAATAAAAAAAATGTTAGGTTTGATGAAGCGGTCACCCAATTGGTAGGTGATATTCAGAATTTAAAAACGGCATCGCAGTTTTCATTATCTGCCCCCATATCAGATTCTAGCCCAAGTTGCGGCGGGGCAAATCCGCCATGTGCAACTTGGCGCCTGTATCCAAATGTAGAGGGTCAAAATGATTTAGAAAATTATTTAATTATTACCGTTGGCCACCCGACGCTAGATTTAAACGCTCATGAATACGAGGTTTTTTATCGCGGCGCTAGTGGCAGAAATATTAAGCCACCAACCGATATGGAGCCAATGGTAATTGTTAATCGTGATAGGGATGGAACCCAGTGTTCTAAAAGCTATTTTAGCTCAGCCACGCTTGACGCTTTCGGTTTGCCGTCAAATCCTTGCTCCAGCCCAAATGATGAAACTATAATAACTTTTCACCCGCCCGGCATAGAGCAGGGAAGTTTGTATCCTTTAGGCTTTGCTAATTTAGATTATGAAGCCTCTGATCCGGACGACACTATTAATCCGGGTCCAGAGCAAATTGATATTTACTATGAGTATAAGAGTGAATGGCGCAAATTAACTATTGATCGGATTTTGAATATCCAAGTTGAAAAACTGTGAGTAAAAGGTTTAAAAAATTATTAGTTATAAATAAATATGCCGTAGACGAACAGCGCGGTTTTACTTTGATAGAACTTTTAATTTCAATTGTCATTTTTTCCATCGGCATTTTAGGCCCCATCGCCTTAATTAACCAGAGTATTAAGGTCCAGCGCGGCAATCGTGAAAAAATTATCGCAACTTATCTTGCGGCTGAAGGGATAGAGTTAGCTAAAATGCAACGGGATGTGGCCTTTTTTGGAAATCGCCATTGGGATAGGTACTTTAATATGTGCGACGGTGGCGATGACATTTACGGTTTTACTTGCGTCGAGCAAGCTGACTGCGATGAATACGGCACGCCTTATAATTGTGTGCCAATCAGCCAAGGCAATGGATTTGGTAACGATGTTTGTATCCAATGGAACGGCAACTACAATAGCTTTCCGCCGAATCGAGAGAAAAGATCCTTATTAGATAATTTTTTATCGGTCACCTGTAGCGACCGTTGGCGCGATGGCTTAGGTGACCCTAATCCAGACGATGACAATTGGCGCGCAATTTGCTTAGGTGCGGACGGTTATTATGAGCACTGTCCTAAAGATATTGCCAATACGCCATTTGAGCGGCACTTAGAAATTGATCGTAAAAATATTGGCCTATCCAGCGAATATATTTTAGTTACCAGCAAGGTCTCATGGAATAACGGCAAGCAAGAAGTTTCTTTGGCAAGCTCTTTATATAATTGGGTAGAGGAGAGCTTGGCTCTGGACATGTTTATGACGGGATATAGCTTTCCGCACAATAAATCTGTTCAGGTAATTGATGATCAAATAACTGAATGGGGGGCAGATGGTTTTATCCAGGGCTGGGAGGGTAATGATAACAGCGCTTCAGGTAAATTTCCGATGTATTGCTATGGCGGAGAACGGGACGGTGAATTTTGTGGTGATGATTATAACTGTGACGATTTAAATTCTGTCTGTGCCGGTGGATTTAATAATGGTAATGCCTGCTCTAACGATTCTGATTGCGTGAACGGCATTGATGACGGTTTTTGCGATGATGATGACGGTGTGTGTGATTACAACCCGGTCCGCGATGAAAATAATTCTGATCCAAATTTACGCGATATTGATTACACTACTTCTGCCAATGCTTACTTTTTAATGCCCGGGGAGAGCGCGCCTTACCGGGTTGGCGGCTCCGGGTCACTTTCTTTCCCTGGAGTGGATAGTGATTATGTTTTATTGCCAGAAAAAATTGATGAAGACGCCGGCGATGATTTATTAGATTTAACGACCGAAGGGAGTATTAGTTTATGGATTTTTAATACCCGCAATGACGAGGCTTTCTTTTTAGGCCATGAGGTAACAGAAGCGGATTTTGGCGCGGGCACGGCGGATTTTGAAGACAATCCCTACGCTTTTGGCTATGGCTTTGATTCTGGAGTACCCGGCAAGGATGTGTGCGATACTCGCAGACTATCGTTTGTGATAGGTGATGGTAATGATTTTGAAGTTCATTGCGGCCCCCAAATTCCTGACTGGGGCACCCAAACCATTTTTGCACAAATTGGCGTGACTTGGGATCTTAATTTACCAAGCAATAATGTTCGTTTTTACATTAACGGCCAATTTGTCAGCGATTCAACTGCCACCATAGCCCCAGTTCACAATGTCATTGGACCTCAGGACAGAGTATTGGGTAAAAGTGGTGTTGAGGTTAATGAATTGCCATATTGGGGACGATTATCCTGGGTTCAAATTTATAGGCGCGCTTTGTCTGACCAAGAGATGTATAAAATTGTTACCGGAGAATAAAATATGCTTCTTAAAATCAAAAATAACCAAGGTTTTTCTTTCATTGAGTTACTTGTAACGCTCACAGTTTTTTCATTTTTTGCCCTTTTGGTGTTTGGCGGATTTAATTATTATATTGGCATTGTCAAAAGAGTAAAAGGTGAAAGTGAAACTATTTATGCCCTACAGCAAGCAACTGAATATTTAGTGAGGGAGATGAAAAATCCCGTTCGAGTTAAAAAACAGGAAGGGCCGCCTGATTTTGGGTACAATTTATTTTCTCACCCAACTGACTCGGGGAATGAATGGGTGTTAAAATATTCAACTTTAATTGATCGAATCGAAAATGACTTTAGGGCCCACGCCGTGTTTGTAGAAGACGGAGTATTACGAACCCGTCAATGCATCAACACTACCGAAGAAGCTAATCCCTTAGCCGGCAGTGATTGCATAAACGGTGGGACTTGGGATTTAACGCCAAGCAATATAGAAGTGACTAATTTTCGTTGGCAAGTTTCATCCTATCTAGGGGATGATCATTCTCTGATTAGATTTACTTTAAGCGCAAAGCCACGCGATGTTAACATTGCACCGATTACTATTCAAAGCACGGTCGCGCCACGTAACTATGACGGAATTTTTACAGAAGCCTTATATGAAATTTAATCGTTTATTTAGAAAACAAAAAAAGCCAAAGCCACATCAGCCCGAGCAAGGCTATGTAATTATTTTTGTTTCGCTTATTGTTACCATTATTTTACTGTGGGCACTGACGATCAACGATATTGTATTACAAGGTCGATTTATCCCTTATGATGTAGTTGGCGGCGTGGGCGGTTTTTATGATAATGTTTCAAATTCTATACAAGCATCTTATGTGGTTGATTCCGGAGTTGAGCAATTGTTGCTTGATTATTATATTTTAAATGGAGGGACTGGAACATTTACAGCAGCAGAAAACTGCGGCGATACAAATTGGTATGCTGATCCGGACATTGGCGGTGGTAGTTTTTGCTATGCTTATGATTCCGCAGGCGGCCAAAAAATAATTTATACCTTTGGTAAATATGATACACCTCAAGAAGATGTGATGTTTCACACTTCAAGAATCAATCTTTTACCGCCATTTATTGATTGTTGGGATGACGGCAGTTATCCGTGGCCGCATTGCCAAAGCATTATAAGTTTTAGTAATTGGCAATGGCAACAAGAACATTGGGATGAGCTTTATCCTTAAGTTATATGCAAAAAAGCGAAGCTAAAAAAAGAATAGAAAAACTGCGCGAGGAAATTAATCATCATCGCTATCTTTATCATGTTTTAGATACGCAAGAAATTTCTGATGCGGCGCTAGATTCACTTAAAAAAGAACTTGATGATTTAGAGCAACAGTTTCCGGATTTAATTTCGCCGGACTCTCCTACCCAGCGCGTTGGCGGTAAACCGTTAGATAAATTTTCTAAAGTACCTCATAAAATTCCAATGTACTCCATGTTTGACGCTTTTTCGCGGGGGGATATGGAAAATTGGCAACAACGTATCTCCAAATTAGTCAAAGACAAATTTACATATTTTTGCGAGCTAAAAATTGATGGGTTTGCTGTCTCACTGGAATATGAAAAAGGACTTTTTGTGCGTGGTTCAACTCGCGGCGACGGTACGGTTGGCGAGGACGTGACTCAAAATTTAAAAACCATTGATGCGATTCCACTTCGTTTGCGCCAAAATTTAACATGCGAGATTCGCGGCGAAGTTTTTTTAAGCAAAAAAGAATTTGATCGCATAAACAAACAGAGAGAGATTGCCGGAGAACAACTTTATGCTAATCCGCGTAATTTAGCGGCTGGATCAATTCGTCAGCTTGACCCCAAACTAGCCGCTTCGCGTAAATTGGACTTCGCTGCTTATGATGTGGTTGATGGTGCCGCCGCTAAAAGCCATCATCACGAATTGCACGACCTGGCTAGACAATTAGGTTTTAAAGTGCACCGCCAAGAAAAGGAGTGTAAAAATTTAGATGAAGTTTTTACATTCTTTAAAAAAATTGAAAATGAGCGCAAAAAGCTACCCTTCATGATTGACGGTATAGTTGTGCAAGTTGACCAAAACGATCTCAAAGAAAAGATGGGGGTTGCCGGTAAGGCTAAGCGCGGTATGATTGCTTTAAAATTTCCGGCTGAACAAGTCACTACTGTTGTGCAAAATGTTATTTTTAGTTTAGGCCGCACCGGCACCATCACACCGATAGCAGAATTGAAACCTGTCGTCATTGCCGGTACGCGGGTAAAGCACGCTAGTTTGCATAATTTTGATGAAATTGAACGTCTTGGGCTGCGCGTTGGCGATACAGTCATAATTGAGAAGGCGGGAGACATTATTCCTAAGGTGGTTCAAGTGTTGCCGAAACTTAGGACCGGAAAAGAGAAAAAAATTAGCCCGCCTAAAAAATGTCCAATTTGCGGCAGTCCAGTAGTAAAAAAACCAGGCGAAGTGGCTTGGCAATGTTCAAATCGCCAATGTTTTTCCATTGAGCGCGAAAAAGTTATTCATTTTGTATCTAAGTCGGCTTTTGACATTGATGGTTTAGGGCCAAAAATTGTTGAGCAGTTAATTGAAGAAGGTTTGGTAAAAGATCCAGCGGATATTTTTACCTTGCAAGAAGATGACCTAGCGCCACTTGAACGCTTTGCCGAAAAATCAGCCAAAAATCTAGTCAGCGCGATTGCCGCTAGAAAAAAAATAAGCCTCGCGCGATTTTTAGTCGCTTTGGGCATTCGCCATGTCGGTGAAGAAACAGCGAACGATTTAGCGACACATTTTACCAATTTGGAAAAATTACAAGCGGCTAGTGGTGAAGAGCTAGAAGCGCAAGAAGACATTGGCCCAATTGTGGCGCAAAGTATTAGTAGTTGGTTTCGTGATACGCGTAATATTGCATTACTAAAAAAATTAAAACACGCTGGCGTAACCGTTGAAGCCGTCAGCCGAAAAGTACATGAGACAGCGCTGACCGGCAAGACAGTGGTTTTAACCGGTAGCTTGGATTCAATTACTCGCGACGAAGCTAAACAAATGGTTCGTGCAGCCGGTGGTACTGCCGCCGGCTCGGTTTCCGCTAAAACTGATTTAGTTGTAGCCGGCGAAAATCCTGGCTCCAAGTATGATAAAGCTAAAAGGCTTGGCGTTAAAATTATTGATGAAAAAGAATTTATAAAACTTACCAAGTAAAAATGAAAGTCATAGATTTAACGCACGTGTTTAATAATGAAATGCCTGTGTATCCCGGTGATCCTAAGCCTGAGGTCAGACAAATAGCATGGCTAGAGAAGCAAGGTTACAATGATTTCCGGTTAACCACCGGGATGCATGTTGGCACCCATATTGATGCTCCACTCCATATGATCGAAGGCGGAAAGCTTATTTCAGATTTTCCGGTAGAAAAATTAGTCGGACCTGGATATATAATTGATGCCCGCGGCCAATCGGTAATCGATGAATCATTTATCACCCCACCTTTAAAGCCGGGTGCCATTGTGCTTGTGTTCACGGGATTCTCTCAAAAATTTACTGAAAAAGAATATTTTGAAATTTATCCTGAATTGTCTGAGTCATTTGCCAAGAAACTTATAGACGCAAAGGTAAGCATGCTTGGAATTGATTTTGCAAGCCCCGACAAAGACCCGTACCCAATCCACAAGTTATTGCTCGGCCAAGAAATTCTTATTGTTGAGAATTTAACCAATTTAGAAAAACTTCTTAGCTTCAAAAAATTTTCAGTTTCTGCCCTGCCTCTTAATTTAGAGGCAGAAGCGTCGCCAGCCAGGGTATTGGCAACCATTAATGATTAATTTATTGCCAATTTTTAAATATTTGGTATACTAGGGTGCATGAAATTAGATGAGACGCAAGTTCGTCATTTAGCTAAATTAGCCCAACTTGAATTGACTGATACGGAAATTCAACAATACGCCGAAGACCTTTCGGCGATTTTAGACTATTTTGACATGTTGCAATCCGTGGATACGGCTAAGGTCGCACCAACCGCGCATGTTTCAGGCCTAGCTAATATTACTCGGCCAGACGAGGTTCATGCTACCAATAAAGAAACCCGCGTTCAGATTTTAGACAACGCCCCAAATGTAAAAAATGATTACATCAAAACTAAGGGGGTGTTTGAATAATATGCAATTTAACCAGCTGACAATGATTCAAGCCCAAACTGGCTTAGCTAAAAAAGCATTTAGCGCTGAGCAGTTGTTAATGGCTTGCCTTGATCAAATTCAAAGGCATGATGCCAATATCAACGCCTTAGTTTTAGTTGATGATGAGAAAGCCATGCAACAAGCCAAGGGCGTCGATCAAAAAATTTCGAGCGGTGAAGCTCTTAGCCCTCTGGAAGGCATACCGTTAGTCATCAAGGATAATATCTGCACCGCTGGTATGGAAACCACGGCTGGTTCTCAAATTTTGAAAGGCTACCTTCCGCCATACAATGCCACAGTGGCTCGAATAATCACTGATGCTGGAGGCGTACTCATTGGTAAGTCAAATTTAGATGAGTTTGGCATGGGCGCATCAACGGAAAATTCTTCATTTTTTACGACAAAAAATCCTTGGGACAATACTAAAGTTTCGGGCGGCAGTTCCGGCGGGTCAGCGGCAGCAGTGGCATCTGACATGTGCCTGTACGCATTAGGATCAGATACTGGCGGTTCAATTCGTCAACCTTCTGCCTTTTGCGGTATGGTTGGATTAAAGCCATCTTATGGCCGGGTGTCCCGATACGGCTTAATTGCCTACGGTTCATCTTTGGATACAATTGGTCCTTTAACCAAAACAGTTGAGGATGCGGCTTTGGTTCTAGGTTTTATTGCCGGGCATGATAAAAAAGACTCCACTACTCAAACTGTGCCAGTGTCAAATTACTTAGCTGACATCAAAACTGAAATTAAAGGGATGAAAGTCGGTTTGGTTAAAGAGTATCTTGGCGCTGGGATTGATGATGAAGTGAAAAAGAAAGTTGAACAATCGGTGGAAGTTTTTAAATCTTTAGGAGCGGAAGTCATTGAGGTAAGCTTGCCTTTAACTAAATATGCGCTAGCGGTTTACTATTTGCTGGCTAAAGCGGAAGTTAGTTCTAACTTAGCCCGCTATGATGGCGTTCGTTACGGTAGTCCGGTGTTTGGAGATACATTAGCCGAACAATATCAAAAGACACGCGGGCAAAAGTTTGGACCTGAAGTGAAGCGTAGTATCATGATGGGCACCTTCACTTTATCGTCTGGCTATCACGAAGCATATTATAAAAAAGCGGCACAGGTTAGAACTTTAATAATTAATGAATTTAAAAAAGCTTTTGATCAAGTTGATTGTTTAATTGGACCAACAACTCCGACAGCGACGTTTGGCATTGGCGAAAAAAGTGACCCTTTGGCGATGTACTTGGCTGATGTTTTAACCGTTCCGCCAAGCGTAGCTGGATTGCCGGCGGTGTCTGTACCTTGCGGTTTTACTAAGACCGATTTACCGGTTGGCTTACAGATTACGGGCAAGCCATTTGACGAATCAACCATTTTAAGGGCGGCATATAATTATGAGCAAGCGACTAACTGGCATACTAAAAAGGCGTCACTAAAATAGCGCACATTCGTTAGTAATGTTAATTACTCTTGTCAATCAGCCGGTGTGTGATATAATGATTGAACCAAAATTAAAAAATTAATCAATGCTCTATGGGTTTTTTCAAAAAGTTATTTTCTCATAATGGACCATGGTCAGAGTTTAGTTCCTCTCAATCTTTTATTTTAGGAGCTGGTTGGGGGATTGCGGCGAGTAGCACCTTATCCCTGCTGGTTTTATTGGTCTTGATATTTAACGGCAATGCCGCTATAAGCATCGGATCAAAAGAAAGTGGTACTGTAGCTAAATCGGGAGCAGCACCCACGGCTCCAAGTCAGCCGACTGCGCCCAGCGCTCCGTCGGCCCCGACCGCACAGCTTAGACCAGTTGATAGTACAGATTATATTAGAGGCAATCCTGACGCCAAGGTTACTATGATAGAATATTCAGATTTTCAATGTCCTTTCTGTCAAAGGCACTTGCCAACAATCAATCAAATTTTACAAGCATATCCAAACGATGTAAATTTAGTTTACCGACACTTCCCGTTAAGGTCAATTCATCCTGAAGCCCAAAAAGCCGCCGAAGCATCAGAGTGTGCGGGAGAACAAGGAAAGTTTTGGGAAATGCACGATGCTTTATTTGCCGCTGGGCAGGCTGGCAACTTGAGCGTGACAACTTATAAGCAACTTGCTGGACAGATTGGGCTTAATCAAAATCAATTTGATTCTTGTCTTGATAGCGACAAAATGGCAGCGAAAGTACAGCAACATCTCAGTGAAGGCCAAGCCGCTGGAGTGACCGGTACGCCAGGCACATTTGTTAACGGACAGTTAGTGAGGGGCGCTGTGCCTTACAGTACTTTCCAGCAGATTATTCAATCTCAGTTATAGTTAATTACTATTAATTTTGATCCCCGGCTAAAATCAGCCGGGGATTTAGTTATTACTCTTTTAGTTTGACTAAAATGACTTTTTATATTATTTTAATGGAGAAATTAGCACAAAAAATGTGCTAAATTTAGCGTTCCATTAGCACGGAGAGGTGCCGGAGCGGCTGAACGGGACGGTTTGCTAAACCGTTGTACGGTTTTATAGCCGAACCGAGGGCCTGCCCCTCACCAAAGCGGAGGGATGCCGGAGTGGCTGAACGGAGCGGTTTGCTAAACCGTTGAACCTTTTTAAAGGGTTCCGTGGGTTCGAATCCCACTCCCTCCGCTTTGGTGAGGGGTGAAAATCCCTCCCTCTCCGCTGTGATTTCAAGCGGATTCAGAGCATTCAGTATAAAAGTTATTTTTGGAGAGGTGACAGAGTGGTCTAATGTGACGGTCTTGAAAACCGTTGAACCGCAAGGTTCCGTGGGTTCGAATCCCACCCTCTCCGCATTGGTGCGGGTCTTTGCATGCCCGACCAAAGCCTATAGGCGAAGGCGGGAAAAATGTTGAGGCAGCAATGTTGTGATAGTTCTGCGCCAACGGCGCACCAGCCTCTGGCTGAGAATCCTTGCCCGTCGTAGCTTTAGCGAAGTCGGGCCACCCTCTCCGCCAGCGAATCAAAAGTATAAGGAATTAGATGGACATAAGAAAGAGAATAGTAAACCAGTTAAAAAAAGAATTCGAAAATAATCCAAATGTTTTTGCTTTTTGGTTAGAAGGTTCGGATGCTATTGGTAAAAACGATGAGTACTCTGATCTTGATCCATGGCTAGATGTTGCTGACGGTAAAGAGGAAGAAATTTTTAATAAAGTTGAAATTGCCTTAAAAAATATTGCGTCGCTTGATATTAGTTTTGAAGTCGAACACCCAGATAAAAAGATACGGCAAAAATATTATCATTTAAAAGGCACGTCCAAGTACCTATTGATTGACTTATGTATTCAAAGCCATAGTCGCAAGTTCAAATTTATAAAAGGACACAAATATGAGGTGCCGCAAGTAATTTTTGATAAAAATAATGTGATCCGCTTTTTGACAATTGAAAATGAAAATTTAAAAATGCAAAACCAGCAGAGACTTCACTACTTAGAAAATAGGTTCGGGCAAACAGCAAGAGTAAAAAAATATATTAAAAGAGGTAAGTTCCTTGAGGCGCTGATATATTATCATGAATGGGCATTAAAGCCGTTAGTCGAGCTATTACGAATTAAATATACTCCATTGATTTCAAATTACTATTTAGTTAAAATTTCAGATGATCTCCCCAAGGAGGCATTAAAGAAGGTTGAGGATTTGTATAGGGTTAGTTCAATATCAGAAATTGAAAAAAAATTACCAAATGCACAACATCTGTTTGAGGCTACAATGGAAGAAGTTAAAGCAAAAATTAAAAGTTAGGGATGGGTGGCTGAGTGGTCGAAAGCGCTTGCTTGGAGTGCAAGTATACGGTAACCCCGTATCATGGGCGCGCCCCGTACTGAGCGGAGAGATGGCCGAGTGGTTTAAGGCGCACGCTTGGAAAGCGTGTAATCCCTTTAAAGGATTCACGGGTTCGAATCCCGTTCTCTCCGCCTAGTACGGGGTGAAAATCCCATCCCTTCCGCCGGACCGGATAGGTTCGTCCGGTTAGCCAACCGGACAGCCCAGTCGCATGACTGGGCGAATCCCACCCCCTCCGCCAATACAAAAGATCATATGAATGAAGTCACAATACCACAACAAGATTTTGACATCACTTTAAACGAAGTTGATGAGTTATTGAACCAAAAAGATTATGACACATTAGAGGCAAACTTAGTTCAGTGCGATGTTTCTTTGTTGGTTGATATTATCGATGGAATTATTGATGGCCGCAAAAAAATATTTTCGTTACTCCCGCCGGAACGGCAAGCCAACTTAATTTTGAAATTAAGTGAAAATAGCCAAGATGAAATTTTGTCGGCCCTAAGCAACGAGGCTTTAGCGCGCATTATTCGATTTATGGAAGATGACAACGCCACCGATTTGATTCAGCTTTTACCAAGCGATAGAACAGAAGGAATCTTAGCTGCGTTGTCACCCCGCAAGCGAACCCGGGTATCACAGTTATTAAAATTTGATCCGGACACTGCCGGCGGTATAATGGATATGTATTTTATTCAAGTTAAGCCAAGCGAAACAGTTGAGGCGGTTCGAAAAAAGGTTCATGAGTATCAAAAAGAGCACGGCGGGTTCCCAAGAGTTTTAATAGAAGATGCTCAAGGTAATATTGCAGGCTACGCACCCACGCGAAAGTTAATCGGGGAGCCTGGTAAAACAGAAATAGCCCGACTATCTCGTCCAGCAATTTATGTTAGTTATGACGAGGACCAAGAAGTAGTTTTAAACAAGGCCCTGGAACATAATTTTACTGGTATTGTCGTGACCGATGAACAAAATAAAGTTGTCGGCGTTATTCGCCAACAAGATTTTTTGAAAGTTGCGCAAGAAGAAGCGACCGAAGATATTTTACATTTATCAGGTTTATCGAAAGAAGAAAATTTACTTGATTCGCCCCTGCTAGCCTTGCGCCGCCGTTACGGTTGGCTTTTGATTCATTTAATTATGACTTCAATGGCGGCGTCGCTAGTGACTTTATTTCACGGCACTTTGGCGGGTTTTGTAATCTTGGCCGCTTATTTGCCAATTATTGGCGGCACAGGCGGTAATGTTTCAACTCAATCTTTTGCGGTGGTTGTGCGGGCAATGAGTTTAGGGGAGATGGATTTGAAAATTGGCGGCAAGGTGCTGCTAAAAGAAATCAGAGTTGGTTTAATGATAGGCATACTGCACGGGATTATTTTGGCCGCAATCAGTTATATTTTTACCCAAAACATAATGTTATCTTTAGTCCTGTTTTTAACCATGTCTGTTTTACTGCTGATCGCTGGATTTTTAGGCTCAATTATTCCCATCACCTTACGCCAGCTTAAATTTGACCCAGCTATTTCTTCGACCGTATTTATTACTACTCTGGCTGACGCTTTTGGCTATTTAATTTTTTTAAGCTTAGCCCATTTTTTATTAGTTTAATATGTCGGAAATTGATGAGATTAAAAATCGAGTTGACGTCGTTGATCTAATTTCAGAATATATCCAACTTAAGCAAGCCGGCACGAACTGGAAGGGGCTGTGCCCGTTTCATACTGAAAAAACGCCATCATTTATGGTTTCTAAGGATAAGCAATTTTGGCATTGTTTTGGCTGTTCGGAGGGTGGTGACATTTTTACGTTTTTGCAAAAAATTGAACATCTGGATTTCCCAGAAGCTTTAAGAATTTTAGCCCAAAAAGCTGGCGTTCAGTTAAAAACTTATGATCCTAAAATCGAGTCAGTTAAAAACCGCTTAATTGATATAAATACTTTAGCAAAAAAGTTTTGGCACAAAATTTTGTTAGAATCTAAATCAGCAAAAAAGGCTCGGCAGTATTTAGAGGGCCGTGGCGTTGCTCCCAGTACGATAGAAACTTTTGCATTAGGCTATGCGCCAAACGATTGGGATACGACTAGTCAATTTTTAAAAAAGAAAGGTTTTAATGATAAAGAAATATTTTTATCTGGCTTAAGTGTAAAAAAAGATAAGGGCAGCGGTTTTTATGACCGCTTCAGGGGAAGAATTATGTTTCCCATTGAAGATACTCATGGCAGCACCATCGGTTTTTCTGGCCGTACTTTAGAAGGCGATATTAAGGAAGCAAAATATATTAATACTCCTCAAACTCAAATTTATGATAAAAGTTTGACTTTGTATAATTTTCATCGAGCCAAAGATTTTATTAAGCAGGCCGATAATGTAGTTATTGTTGAAGGACAGATGGATGTGATTGCCGCGCATCAAGCTGGCACTAAAAATGTAGTCGCCAGTTCCGGAACGGCTTTTAATTTAAAAGATTATCAACTGATGAAGTTGGACCGTTTAACTAAAAATATCACTTTCGCTTTTGATGCTGATAGCGCCGGACAAGCCGCTGCTAACCGGGGGGTGGCTTTAGCATTGGGGTTTGGCTTTAATGTGAATATTATTGTTTTACCGACCGGCAAAGATCCTGATGAATGCATCCAAAAAGATATTGATGGGTGGAAAAAGGCAGTTGCCCAAGCCGGTTCTTTTATTGAGTATTTTTATAATAAGGTAGTTGGCAGCTTAGACCCAAACGACATTCAAAGTAAGAAACAAGCCGAAATTGAACTAGTGCCCGTGTTAAATTTAATTCCGCCTGGCTTGGAGCGAACACATTGGGTACAAAAAGTTGCCCATGCCTTAAATTATCCCGAAGCAGAATTAAGAGAGGCGTTAAAAAAATATGCTAAAGGCCATTCGTCCGAAGGCAGCCAACCAAAGCCCGCCTCAAACAAAAGCAGCCCAGAAAAAACTATTGCTGAGCAAATTTCAGATAGAATCATTGGAGTGGCTATCTCTTTTCCGGATCAATTAGGTTATATAATTGATCATGTGCCCCCAGAATTGATTCGGGGGGAAGTGAATCAAGATCTTTACAAAGAATTGATTCTCTATTATACTGAGGCCAGCAAAATTGATACTCAAACATTATTAGAACGATTAAAAAAGTTCGAATCTACCGTCAATGTGCTAATTTTATTGGCTGGCGATTTAGCGTCTGACGCAGATAGCCGTTTGGTTTTAAATGAATTAAATCAGCTAATTTATCGTTTGCAAAAACAGCATTATACTCAATTGTTAATTGATATTCAAAGAAGAATTTCGGCCGCTGAAAGTCGGGGAGACAATGAGGCACTAGAATCATTATCCCGCGAATTTAACATTTTGACCAAGCAAATGCAGCAACTTGATAGTCAATAAAACTATGCCCAAAGCCAAAAAGAAAACCACCGTTAAAAAGGCAACCAAGCCCAAAGCCAAAAAGAAAACCACCGTTAAAAAGGCAACCAAGCCCAAAGCCAAAAAGAAAACCACCAAGCGCGTTCGCAAAACCCTAACCCGGACGCGCAAAGAAAAGGTTGCCTTTCCGGAAGCTGAATCCCAAAAACTTTTAAACAAGGGGTGCATGCGCGGTTTCATCACCGAGCGTGAGATTTTATATTCCTTTCCTGAAATTGAAGAGTACTTAAACGACTACGAAAATTTTGTGACTGCGATTGAACAAAAAGGAGTGCAAATTATTGAGGTTCAAAACGATTTATTACAAGACCAGAAACAACAACAAAATTTACTTGACCAGGTCATTAGTTCGGCGGTTGACAAGAAGCGTTTTGACATATCAGACATTGCTTCAGATTCAATTCAAATGTATCTCCGAGAAATTGGTAAAGTGCCGCTCCTTACCTCGGAAGAAGAGATTCAGTTAGCTAAGCGTATTGAGCGTGGCGATAAAGAAGCCAAAAAGAAATTAATTGAAACTAACTTGCGTTTAGTGGTGGCGATTGCCAAAAGATTTACTGGAAAAAGTTTGTCGCTTTTGGATTTGATTCAGGAAGGCAACATCGGTTTATTCCGCGCGGTGGAAAAATTTGATTATCGCAAAGGTTATAAATTTTCAACTTACGCTACCTGGTGGATTCGTCAAGCGATTACCCGCGCCCTGGCCGATCAATCGCGCACTATCAGAATACCGGTCCACATGGTGGAAACCATCAATAAGTTTAAACAGATTGAACGTCGTTTGATTCAGGATTTAGGGCGTGAACCGTTGCCGGAGGAAATTGCGGCAGAAATGGGAGAGCCGGTCGAAAAAATTAATCATATTATTAACATTGCCCAAGATACAATCTCAATTGAAACGTCTGTTGGCGACGATGACGAAGACAGCACTTTGGAAGATTTTATCGAAGATGTCAAAACCGTGACACCGGATAGAGTTGCCGCCTTGCAATTATTGAAAGATTATGTTAAAGATGTTATCTCCGACTTAACTCCTAGGGAGCAGAAAATTTTAAGTATGCGGTTTGGTCTGTCTGATGGGGTATCGCATACCTTAGAAGAGGTTGGTAAGGAGTTTGATGTTACGCGTGAGCGTATCAGACAAATTGAGGCTAAAGCTTTGGAAAAAATCGGTAAGCATGAATTGATTCGCAAGCTTAGGGATTATTAATATTCTGGGGTAGCTCAATGGTAGAGCAGTGGACTGTTAATCCATTGGTTGCGGGTTCGAGTCCCGCCCCCAGAGCAAAGGTCGTGAAATAGGGGTATCACCCTTATGTCGTGGCTTCACTGGGGACTTTTTTGAGGTTCGAGAATGTTCTCGAGGTTCCGAAAGTTCCAACGGAGAGATATGAGCATCAGCTCGCAATACACCGCTAGAAACATAGCTTTCGGCGGTGTTTTGCGTTTGTTCGAGACTTTTATTAACTCTTGGCATCCACTTCGCCAAAAACTCAAAAGCGTCAGTATATTCAACTTTGACCTTTCCTTTGAGGACTGACACCTTGGAGAATGAGTACGCTAGAAGCAGTCGACGTTCCTCGACGTTAGCTTTTTCTGAGAGGTAAATCTCGCTTGCCTTGAGTGCCAGCTCGTGTACGGCAAATCCTGCCCTGTAGTACGCTGTGTTGTTCGCATTGAGGCGATCTAATCCTCTAAGCAGGTCTTCCTTCTCCTGAGTGAATTGACGTGCTTTTTCATCGTAGAAACTCGCTGAGATCCTGCCGTCCAGCTTATCGTCGTACATATTTCTGAGCCGCTGCTGGATACGCTCAAGCTTATTATTGATGCTCTGCACCTGAGCGTCGTGATAAGCGGTTTCCTCAGCGTGGCTTTCTTTGAGTGCTCTGCGAAGTATCTCAACCACTCGGTCGTTCTGAGGAGCTACAGCCGTCATTCGGGTCATAAGCTCTTCCTCAATACTTTCTTGCCTTATATACTTCTTCTCTTTTGCTAACTGTGCCTTGCATTGTTTACAAGCGCCATACCAGTGTCCTTTTTGTCGTTCCCACGTAACAGTCTTTTTGCAACTACCACAGTGGATTTTTCCTCTGAACTCAGTTAGGTGCTTACTGTAGTACGGATTTGGACGCCCACCGTTGAGTTTGAATTGCACTTCGTCAAAAAGCTCTTTTGTAATAATCGGCTCGTGCTTGCCAGCATACAACTGACCCTTCCAGAGAAAATCTCCGTAATAGAACGGGTCGGACAGAAGCTGGTGAATACGACTTTTTACCACCTTGCTACCAGCCCTGCTTCTTAGTCCAACTTCATACATTTTCTCCGTGAGTGCTTTAATAGAGTAATTGCCAGTGGCATAGAGCGTAAACATTTTTTTGACGTACGGTGCAACCTTTTCGTCGATTATGTGGATTTTGCGCCCCTTCTCTCCTGTAGTCTTGTAACCAATGGGTGGCTTAGTCGGAAACCAGCCGTCCCGAGCTTTCTGCGCCTGACCCTTTTTGACTTCTTCAGAAAGGTTGTCAGTGTAGTTTTTAGCAAAGAGTAGTCTGATGCCCCAATTGAGCTTTTCTTGCGATTTTGAGCCCTTGTGGAGCGTGAGAGAGTCTTTGACAGTTCGTAAAAATTCATGGTATTATCAACTTGATGCGGCATCTATCTAAAAACATTTCCATATTCGGTATTGCTATACTGCTGTCGGCGGGTATTTT
>Ga0210057_1000155_pt1 | contig 127200 bp, 119 predicted proteins | sample CryGeyCG2114_010_2_FD_183968 | JGI IMG/M metagenome (GOLD analysis project Ga0210057, IMG submission 183968) | Groundwater microbial communities from aquifer - Crystal Geyser CG10_big_fil_rev_8/21/14_0.10 (SPAdes) (version 2) | ecosystem: Environmental > Aquatic > Deep subsurface > Groundwater...
AGGTGCTCTTCTGCTTCGGCAAGAGCCCTGACTTGGATTCTCTGGTGAAGCGATATTGGAGCCGCGAGCTTCAAGTCGAGCCTCAGGCGTTCTTCAACGAGGTCAAACAGGTCAAGGTACGGATTTATGCCGAGAACTAAGACCTGTGAAAATAAAACCGGAAACGCTGGAGAAACTCCGCGTGATTCTCAAAAGAGACTTCGGTCAGGAAGTGAATGACCAAGACCTGCACGATATCGCATTTAATCTCGTGAACTATTACGATGCTTTGTCGCGATTCTATCTCGAGGACATCACTAGTGGTCGAACGCTCATAGAGCCATATGACAATGTACCCAAGCGACAAGAAGTATAAGGTCCGAGATTACCGCGAAGCTCCGTTTGCCTACCAAGACAAACCGGCTTTGCGGTTTATGCGTCAGCAATGGCTTGATAAGCATATAAGCGACGATGCTTATCGTAACTTACGCAACGTGTATTGCGCCCTGACTGAGATCGCTTCCAACAAAGCCAGCCAAACCATAGAAGCATCCAATAAAACGCTTCGGATTTACTCTGGCCTAAAAGATTGGCGAACGATTAAGAAATGTCTAGACAAGCTCGAGGAGTGGGCTTTTGTTGCGATTATTAAAACCCGAGGCGAGGATGCCAAGTTCAAACCCCGAAGCATTACATTGCTCTCCGTCCTACATCTGACGCAGAACGGTAGCCAATCTGCATATAAAACCGGACGGCATACGAAGCAGACTGCGTCCGACGGCGATGATATAGAAGCTAAGGGTTTAAAAGAAATTAAAGAAAATTATAAAGAAATTAACGGCCAAAACCAAATCAAGAAAATAAACGAGATGAAAGCGAGTCTCGTGGCCAAGATGTCGTTCTCGTCGAATCGACATAAACGTAATTACTAAAATCTATGACCAAGCACAAAAAGAAAACTGAAATTGAAATCGCTGATGAGATAATCCGAAAGAATATGCCAAAAGCGGCTGAAGTTCTGATCTCACTTCTTGAATCCAAAGATACTCTGGTACGAGCACACGCGGCCGCTTATATCGTCGAATGGGTAACCGGTAGACCACTCCTAATCATCCCAATCCGAGACAAAAAAAGACTCCACTAAACCCAACTTTTTATGGCCAAACTGAAACATATAACCAAATACCACGAACGTGCACTCGAGCTCAAATATAAAGGCTATTCCTACCAAAATATCGCCGAGGACATCAACCGGAAGTTCGAAAAAAGTAGAAAAGCCAAATTCACCGAGCAAAGCGTAAAAGATTGGTTCAAGCAATCAGGAACATTACAGGAAACCTATCGGCTCTATGCGCAGGAATTGGATCTCATCCACCAAGAAACTGTAGATATAGTCCGGAAAGCCGGTGTGCGTGTTCGTGAGCAAAACTTTCGTCTGGCCAACGAGATGCTCGTAGCTCTTATGGGAAGCCAGAATGACGGTGTGAAGCTCGCGGCCATCAAGGAACTGCTAGATCGTGTGGAAGGTCATCCAAAAGACAGAATAGAGCTTAGCAAGATCAATTTCAAAGATATGGAGCCGAGTGATCGCTGGGAGTTTATTCCTTATGAAATGCAACTAGCACTCGCACGCAATCAATATCCAGATGCCAAAGCCGCGATCATAAAAAAGTGGCTTGCGGACGGAGAACCGGCTGTGGGCAACTCGAGCTTAGCGGACGAGCAAGATTAGTATAGGGTGCTGTGTGGTACGGAAAGTCGCATTCGAACCAACAAATTATTAACTAAATGATTATGACAATGAATCAAGAAAATCAATCGATGCAAGCCGTAGGTTACGCCCGGGTGTCTTCCAAAGATCAGGAGGACACCGGCTATTCGCTTCCGGCTCAAGAGAAACTTTTGCGAGACTATGCCGACCGGAATGGCTTTGAGCTCGTAAAAGTTTTTGCCATTCAAGAATCGGCCGCTGGAAAAATCCAGCGAAAGATATTCCACGAAATGCTGGAGTACGTGACCAAGTCAAAGATCAACACGATCTTCGTGGAAACGACCGACCGCTTAACCCGTAACTTTGCCGATGTGCCTATAATCGACGAATGGATACTGGCGGATGAAAAGCATACGATCCACTTGGTCAAAGAGGGTTGTACGCTCCACAAAGACTCCAAGTCGCATGAATGGTTTATGTGGCGAGTGAAAGTGACCACGGCCGAATACTATATCCGCCTGCTTTCCGAGAATGTGAAAAAGGGACAAAAAGAAAAACTTGCTCAAGGTTGGCTACCCAGCAAACCGCCACTTGGATATAAAACCATCGGCGAGAAAGGACACAAAATCCATGTGATAGACGAAGAAAAATCACCGATGGTTAAGAAAATGTTTGATCTCTATGCCACCAACGTAAGCTCAACCAAAAGACTGGCCGATGAAATGTATAAGCTCGGCATGCGATCTCGAGGAGGAAACAAGGTCAGTCACTCGCGAGTCCATCAGCTCCTTGGCGATCCGTTCTACTACGGAATGAATCGTTGGAACGGCAAGGTCGGCAAAGGTGAACACGAGCCTCTGATCACCAAAGAATTATTCATGCGGTGCCAAGATATCATGCATAGCAACGGCACGCCGAAACACAATAAGCACAACTCGCTCTTTAAAAACGTCTTCCGTTGTGACGAATGCAAAGGAAAGGTAACTTGGGAGATACAAAAAGGCCACTGGTATGGCCACTGCAATCATTATAAAAACTGCTCGCAACGAGAATGGGTCAAGCAGGAAAATGTTGATCTGCAAGTGATGGAGAATATTGAGCAGTTAAGCTCAAAGCACGATGAGGCCATAGAGAACATGCTTGGCTGGGTCCAATCAGCTCTCAAGGAAAGTCATGGCGAGGAAATAGAATTCAGAGAAAAGGCCGCTGGCGAGCTTGAGCGACGCTACCAAGTAGCCACGCAAAGGCTCGACAAGATATATGACGACAAGATCGACGGCAAAATAAGCGAGGATTTCTATAAGAAAAAATACGAACAGTACAAAATTGAACAGGAAGAAGTGATGGATAGCCTCAACAAGCATAAGAACGCCAACCTCAAGTACTACGATATGGGGTCAATCTTCCTGCAAATGGCCAAGGAAGCGAGAAAGATTTACGTAAACCGAAGCAGTATTGAAATGGTCGACGACAAAAAACTGCTTATGTCCCTTTTATTTTCGAACTCGACGATAAACGGCAAGAAAGTTGAGATTTCATACCACAAAGCCTTCAAAATGGTTTCCGAGAGGGTAATGCAGATGTTGGGAGAAAAGATAGACGGAAAAAACACTTTCGAACCGCCAAAAGAGCCCGTAGATAAAGGAAAAACACCAGCTTTCGCTGATGTTAATCCTATCTGGCTCCCCGAGTAGGACTCGAACCTACGACCCAGCGATTACACGTAATCCCATATTTCTAAAAGGCGTGGACTATATCATCACCCGTCCATTAATTATGGACTAGGGTGCGAGGCGCTTCCCCATTGAAAAAATCAATGAGTACTCCCGTAAGGGATAGTCTCTGAACCTGCCTTCACTAGCCTGTTTCGCAATCCGAAGATTTAGCGAAGGATTGGCTGCTGATTACCCTCGACGTTATCGTTAGGGTTTCCAGTACCGATGTTGCTTATCGGCATCCTCGATTTTGTAACTTTATAGACAAAATCGGGACAATTCACCTCGTTTTTCAATTCGCCTTTCGGCGAAAAGCTGCAATAATTCACAGTCGCTTGCTCTACCAACTGAGCTATCGGGGAATATAAATGTACAGTCGAAACTGCTTGCTACATGGTAAGCACACATCACGCCATGTTGCTCTACTATCATACGGATAAATCAGGATTTTTCAAGAGTAGAGTAAACACGCCTCGCACTTACACCCATCCGGTTTAATAAACTCGTCAAAATACTCTTTGCCATAGTTATACGTCAGCTCCTCGCCAGCAACAATATTCCGCTTCGCATAAATATTAATTTTTTTATGCTCTATCTCCGGCTGACAATTCGGCCGGCAAGAATGATTGATGTACCGAGCAAGATGTTTCCGATCTTTCGCATCAATCGTCCAGCGAGTATTAATATCAAACAGATATTTACCACCACGCTCATCAGCTTCTTTGTCTGAAATAACATCACCCGTGTACTCGATAACAAACTCACCTTTTTTAATAGACACACCAGCAAAGAGTCCCAGGCCCGCACGTGAACGCTTGAGTTGCAAAAATGTATTGCGCCGTAATGTTTTCTTCTTCCGAGACATGTAAGAATTGAGCGTATCAAAAAAGACCGCTTGAGAAAAGAAAAACCTGTGCACTACACACTGCGATAGCGAGAATCATAGACACTCTTGCCACTTGCCGCTCGGCAAACAATGTACGCAACAATAGCCATCAAGATAAGAAGAATGAATAAGTTGATAAACCATTGTGGAACATCAGTAAAGAATCCGGCAAGGAAAGAAAGAAAATTACCGTTCCGTCCCCCACCAACAGCGATGGTCAAGATGGCCTGGAGCATCCCCGCTTTATTGTGATCGTCAAGATAGGTAATGCTGTTTTTAAACACTAACCGCTCACCTTCACGCGCATTCGGAGAAAGGGTAAGTGAAAAAGAAATACTGCCCTGCTCGCGAGAATCCAAGGTACCGAGTGAATACACATAGGTATTACCAAGACGTACATCCGGAAGATGTGAAACATTAGAAACAGTAAATTCAACAGGAATATTGATAGTGAGTTTTGCGTTCGTTACCGCTGCGTCATCACGATTAATATAACGAAGCAGATATTGAATCTCATCGCCCGGTCGAGGAACGCGATTGTCAGTATCGGGAATAAGACTCACTAAAAGACCTTCGCCGATGGGTGGTTTTGAAACAGGCGGAGGTGAAACCGAAGGAGGAGGCGCAACAACAGTACCCGTTGTAGTAAAGGTGAAAATCAAACCACGCTCCTGACCATTGCTGTTCTCCGCAACCGCACGGAAGTAGTAGAGCGTTCCCGGCTTAAGACCAAAAATACCCGTGGTCGCATTCAGAGCAACGTTACCACTTCCAAAAAACGATCGTGTCGTTTCCCGCCCAAGACCAATCGTCTCACCCCACTCGAACCAAACATCAGTCGAAGCACCATTGGGATTAACAACACCATTCAAAATCGCGCTCGTGTTACCAAGAGCAGTCGCAGGCGAAGTAACGACAATCGGCTTACCACTCGAAGACTCAAGGCGCGTAATAAAACTTACAACATTACCAGATCGCGTTCCTTCGGAGTTTTCGCCAACGGCACGATAATAGTAGGTTGTATTAGGAAGCAATCCTGTGAGAGTAAAGGAGTTGTTAAAAGACTGATTACCCGAACCAAGTGCTTTTCTTCCAACGATCGTCCCAGGATTATCAGTGGTTCCATATTCAAACCAAGTATTCGTAAAAGAATTATTTGGATTGATAGAAGCATTAAGCGTAGCAGAAGTAAGTGTTACGTTGGTTGGTAAATTAGTAATAACAGAGGGAGCACCAAAGGCACCACCTCCACCAGATCCAGTCGTAAAACTTTGCAAAACACCACGAACACGCCCATTGGCATTTTCAGCAACGGCACGATAATAATAAGTCGCGTTCGTTTGAAGCGGTTGAGCGGTATGGGTAAAATTCAAAAAATTATTCCCTTGACCAACGGGTCGTTGTCCCGCAATAAGACCCAACGCCTGCGTCGTACCATACTCAAACCATGCAACAGTATTCTTGCCGCGAGGATTAACATCCCCACTAAACGTTGCTGATGTCTGCCCTACCGCAAGAGCAGGATGGGTAACGACGAGAGGTAAATCATCATCATTGCCACCACCTCCGCCACCGCCGCCAAAAACACCACCTTCATTTGTCTCAAAACGGAAGATATCACCAACATCAGTACCGGCAGAATTCTCTGCAACAACACGATAAAAATAATCTTCGTTAGCATCAAGGTTACGAACCTCAAAATCGAAATCAATCACACCGCCACTTCCTACATTTTTATGACCAACAACGGTACCAAGAGAGCTAGATGTTCCGATCTCAAACCACGCATTAGTAAGTAATTCACCGCGATCAACCGTTCCACGTAATCGCGCGGAAGTATTCCGAATATCAGTTGCTGAATGAGTGGAAACTTGAGGCGCACGACCACCAGAAGGAGCATTTGCTTGTGTGGTAACAAAAGAAAGAATAGTTCCCTCTCGTAGTCCTTCAGAATTTTCGGCCGCAACACGATAAAAATACGTTGTATTCGGCGTCAAAGTAAGAATCTCGAATGTGTAAGTCCGCGACCCGCCATTACCAATAGATTCAAAAGCAACAAGTTGGCCAAGCGCTTGCGTGGTACCAATTTCAAAATAAGCATTGGTAAAAAATCGATTCGGATCAACATGTCCGCGCAACACCGCTGAACGCTCACGAATATTGGTCGCCGAATTAGTAACTGCAATGGGCGCACCGCCAAGCGAAGGGTCGCTTGCGGTAATAAAAGTAAATAATTGACCACGGCTCGTTCCAGCAGAATTTTGAGCAGCAACACGATAAAAATACGTTGTATTAGGAAGTAGTCCCTCAACACGGAATGAAAAATCTTGTACGCCCTGCCCACCACCTTGAGGACGATGCCCAACGATTGTCGTTGGATTTTGATTCGTATCAATCTCAAACCACGCATTGGTAAAAAGCCCATTTGGATTTACCGTACTGCGAAGCGTTGCCGCGGTACGATCAACATTTTCAGGAGAATTCGTAAAAACTGTCGGCGCAGCAGTACCCGTACCACCTCCACCGCCGCCTCCTCCGCCTCCGCCGCCGCTACCTCCACTACCCGTAGTAGTAAAGGTCAATACACTACCAAAAGTAATGCCAAGATTGTTCTGTGCAACGGCACGATAAAAATACGTTGTATTTGGCGCTAATGAACCCAAGCGAACTTCAAGCGACCGATCAAATGTTCCATTGCCAATACCGCGTTGCCCCACAATAATGCCAAGTGCTTGAGATGTTCCGTACTCAAACCACGCATCAGTATTCGATCCATTCGCATTCACAATGCCATTTAACGTCGCATCACGCTCAACAATATTTGTTGCAGAACTCGTGCGTGCACTTGGGGCACTGCCAAGTGGTGGTGGTGGATTATTACCAACGGTTTGAAAGCTAACAATAACACCCTGCGTCACACCATTACTATTTTGTGCAACGGCACGATAAAAATAAGTCTGCCCAGGAATAAGTCCTTCCAAGCGAAAGTCGAGAGGAAGATCAACAACGCCACTGCCAACCCCTCGTTGACCAACAATAATACCCAACGCTTGTGACGTACCGTATTCAAACCAAGCCGTTGCGGAATCACCTTGAGGATTTACAATACCATTTAAGGTAGCATCACGCTCAACAATATTTGTTGCAGAACTTGTACGCGCTGTAGGAGCACTGCCAGGTGGAGGCGGTGGTGGTGGTGGCGGTGGATTACTTTGACCCGTTGTAAAACGGAAAATAGTGCCACGCATTATACCATTTTCATTCTGTGCAACCAGACGATAAAAATACGTTGTGTTGTTTTGTAAATTGGAAATAGGCGCCGAGACAAAAACATCACCTCCTCCCGAACCAGCACTCGTTGTCGGTGTTCTATTTGCCATTCCATCAGTTGGTCCCCAAATGAACCAATACGTTGTTGGAAATTCATGTGGATCAACAACTCCATTTAACGTTGCACTCGTTTGCGTGATAGCCGCTGCATCAAGCGTCTCAACAATGGACTCAGAAGCGTAAAGAACTCCAGGGACAATAAGTCCGAGGAGCAATAAGAAAAAAAGTAAGATTTTAAGGGATTTTATAGACATAACAACAAATCAGTAAAGAGTTAAACAACCCGCTACTAAATGTGGGTCTATTCTACTACAAAGAAGATAATATGTCAATGAAGCCTTCTAGTCGCCCCGATTCAAGAAAAAGCTCAGTAGAAACACCGAAAGTGCAACTACCACAATTGTTCCCCCACTCGCAAGATCAAGATAAAAGGAAAGAAAAAGTCCTACAACAACAGAAAAAAGAGAAAGTATGATTGAAAAAACAACCGTGTAGCGAAATCCCTTACCAAACTGCATTGCCGCAAGAACAGGAATAACCATAAGCGCACCAACGAGTAAAATACCTACAATTCGCATAGCAAGCGAAACAACGACGGCGGTAAGGATAACTAATACCATATTAATAAAAACAGAAGGAACACCAACGGCACGAGCAGTTTCCTCGTCAAAGGAAACAAAAAATAATTCTTTATAAAGTAATAACACCGCAAAAACGACGAACGTGTTAACGCCTAAGATAAGATATACATCAAACGGACTTACGATAGTAATACTTCCAAACAGAAAACTAAACAAACTTACGTTGAATCCCCTCGCAAAACTCAAAAGCACTGCCGCAATCGCCAAACTACCCGACAAAAAAAGTGCAAGAATTGATTCTCCAAAAATATATTTACTCGTTGCCCGAATATGCTCAATGCCAATTGCCGCAAGAACGGAGGTAGCGAGAGCAGCCAAAACAGGATTGATGCCCAATAAAATTCCGAACGCAACACCAACCAATGAAACGTGGGCAAGCGTATCAGCCATGAGTGAATACCTACGCACCACGAGAAACATGCCAATCAAGGGAGCGGTAATTGCAATTGCCATACCGCCAATAAACGCCCGAATCATGAAGTCGTATTGAAAAATCTCTAACATAAAACTAATTTCTAAAAACTAACATCCATTTTCTGATCTCAATGTTTATGAATAACTTTCACATTACGACCGTACAACTTCTGCATATATTCATCATTAATTGAATCCTCGGGAGTACCGTGGCACACTAACCCTCGATTCAAACATAAGACTGTTTTTGCTTCTCGGGCAACAATATCAATATCATGAGAAACAAAAATAATAGTCATCTTCATATCTTCATTAAGTGTTTTTAAAAACCGATAAAATTTTTCCTGTGAAGGAATATCAACGCCTGCACTGGGCTCGTCAAGAATAAGAATTTTTGGTTCCGCTGCAAGAGCACGAGCGATAAACACACGTTGACGCTCACCACCAGACAAATCACCAATCAGGTGATGTTGATAACGAGCAACATCAGCAATATCCATAGCGCGCTTGACCGCATCATAATCACCTCGCCCCAAACGATGAAACAAACCAGCTTTCACCGTTCGCCCACTCGCCACGACTTCACGAACGGTAGCAGGAAAATAAAATTCCGTTTGAGAAACAGATTGCGGAACATATCCCAACTCCGACCGATCAGATAACTCTCCAACGGTTCTTCCTAAAACACGAACAACACCAAACGTGGGTTCTAGAAGTCCCAAGATAAGCTTCAACAGAGTCGTCTTCCCTCCCCCATTTGGACCAATGACACCAAGATAATCTCCGCACGCAACAGAAAAACTAACATTTTCTAAAATGGGAGACTGACGATAGCCAAAATGGACATTTTCAACCTCAATACACGACTGTTCATTATTCATAAGCATTGAAGCGCAGTACGCAAGTTTTTTAAATTCATATTCATAAGAGTGAAATAAGTAGATCCAACACTCGCCTCACGAGAAGTTAGTCCCTCAATCGGATTCAACATTAATGCCATTCCACCAATTTCTCGAGCAATAGTTTCTGCAATACGCGGGCTTGTCAGAGTTTCAAAAAAAACAACCCGTATGTTCTTATCTTCTGCGAGTTTAGTGAGTTCTGCAAGAGTCCGAGGTGTGGGTTCACTCTCGGGCGACAAACCAGAAACAGCATGGAAGGTAATATTGAACCTATCGCCAAGATAGCCAAAAGCATCATGTGAAACAAGAGCATCGTGAAGGGTGCATTCAGATAAACCGCTACGATACTCATCTTCAAGAACGGTGAGCGATGCAACAAACTCATCGGCACGTTGCTGATAAACATCTTGCTTACCAGGATCAATGGATTGTAACGCTTGTGTAATCAAAGATGTAGCACGCACAAGATGTTGTGGGTCAAGCCAAAAATGAGGATCAAGTGAGCCACCATCTCGATCAGTAACATCTTCGCCATCGCGATGATAGATCCGAGAAAGATTGAGTGATTCAGCAAGGCTAATAACACGAACACCGTTTGCTTCTAATTCAGGTCGAAGGCGATCTGCCCACGGATCAAAGTGGGCGCCTACATATAGAAAAAGATCGGCATTATACAGTCCGGCAATATCCTGCACCGAAGGCTCAAATTCATGCGCTTCAACGCCAGGCGGTGTTAAAACAGCTACACGAACCGATATACCACCAATGTGCTCCGCAACAAATCCTAAGGGATAAATAGTTGAGGCAATACGCAGGCCACTAAAACGATCAACGAGCTCTGGTGGCTGGATAGCTCGATACAAAAACCAAACAAGAAGAACCAAAGCAAGTACAACAACAAGAGAAACAAACTTTTTCATACTAGTAACTGTAAAGGAAATAAAGTAAACAAACAACGAACAGATGCCGCTCAAGAATTTGTTCAATCTTGATTCACGATTCGTCGTGAATGACCTCTTTTTCTTAATAGTTCCAATAAAAAATCCTTGCAAAAATTGTTCTCGACTTATGCGGGAAATAAAAGTACGATACAATGAAATTCCATGTATAAAAAAACGAGCGGGCGGCGCTCAAAAAACTTATTTAATCCAACATCACCCGAAACATTCAAATTGAGCCGATCAAAAATTGAGATGTTTATGTCATGTCCACGGTGCTTCTACATCGATCGCCGCCTCGGCATCGGTCGCCCCAGCATGCCCGGCTTTACACTCAATACCGCAGTCGACGAACTCTATAAAAAAGAATTCGACGAACATCGCCGCGCAGGAACACCGCATCCCATCATGACCGAACACGGCATCGAAGCAGTCCCCTATGATCACCACATGATGAACGAGTGGCGAGAAAACTTTAAAGGAGTCCAAGTGCACCACCAGCCAACAAACCTCATCATTACGGGAGCAGTAGATGATATATGGATTGACGCACACAAACACCTCATTGTTGTAGACTACAAAGCAACAAGCACCACGGCCGAAATAACGCTCGACTCGGAATATCGCCAAGCCTACAAACGCCAAATGGAAATCTACCAATGGCTCATGAGAAAAAGTGGCTTCACGGTAAGTGATATGAGTTACTTCGTCTATGCAAACGGCGACAAATCAAAACCAAACTTTAACAAAAAATTAGAATTTAACGTTCAACTTATTCCTTATAAAGGGAACGACGATTGGGTTGAAAAAACTATCGTAAAAGCAAAAGAATGCCTCATGCATCAAGAGCTTCCTGCACCCAACCCTCACTGCGAATACTGCCTCTATCGAACCGCCGCACAAGAAGAAGAAGTCATAAAGCCCGCTTCGCCAAAAAACGAAAGCAATACGCTCTTCTAAGAGGCAGGTGAAGTCAAGTAAAATTGGCAAAACCAAATTACGCGGTATAATAAAACCATAACGCATGCTGAATAAAACGCATTACATCTGCACTGGTTGTGGCGCACTCATGCCAAAAGAAGGCACGTGCGTCAATACGTCATGTCCAAACAAGAGCCATGCACTGAAAGCATGTGCGTGCAAAGACGGAAACCACTTCGGCGACCTCGCAAGCATTAAAAAACCAGGGGCAAAAAAGAAAACCGATGAAGACGACATCCTCGCAAAGTACGACAAAGAAATCTTTGAAGAAAACCTCTAAAAAACCAATACAACGTTTCTTCGTAAAAGCTAAAGCGAATGCGAAACAAGTAAATATAGAAAAAACAGGAGAGAGCAGATTCACCATTAGCGTCACCAGTCCACGCGAGAAAAATAAAGCAAACGAAGCAATAATAAAAATCCTTGCAAAAGAACTCAATGTCGCTCCAAGTAACCTCAGAATAGCGAGTGGAGCACGATCATCGAATAAAATAATAGAATTGCAATAATTGAAAAAAATAAGTACGATAATAACTATATGAACCTCGGATCATTCTTTCAAAATACCCCTCAATTAGCACCGTTATTAGTAATCCTCACCCTATGGACCCTTCCCTGGAAAGGAGTAGCGCTGTGGCGTGCGGCACAAAACAAACAACTCAAGTGGTTTGTCGCAATGCTGGTGATCAACACTGCGGCAATTTTAGAAATCATATACATTTTCGGCTTTTCAAAAAAGAAAGAAAAGCAACACCACCATCATGAATAACTTGTTACCTGAACGTAAAATAACTGGTTTAGTATTAATACTCGTAGGCGTAGTGCTCCTAGGGGGAATAACGCTACTCAAAAAAATAGCCCCCCCGAAAGAGCTAGAACAATTTGAAGCATCAACCAAAGAAACACTCGAGAGAAGCGATGCCCAAAAGACATTACCCGAAGAAGACCAAGATAAAAAAGAAAATAACACTGAAGAAACGGTAGTAGAGAAAATAATGCCGGAAGACCAAACGCAAGAAAAGGAAAGCGAGAGCATTAATCTTGAAGAACTAAAAGAAGAACTTGGTTCTCTCGACGACGAGATTTTTAACTTTTAAAAACGAAAGGGGGGTGGAGAAAAGGAGGAAAATCCTCATACAATTCTCCGTGCTAATTTTTTGCCTTCGTTTGTGAGGGTAAAAAACCGATATATAAAATAAAAAAAATATGGTATGGTAGTGCAACAACATACCCATTATTCACTAACAACACATCTATGAAAAAACCACTCATTGTCATTATAGGATTAGTAATCATTGTCGGCATTGTTATATACGCACGCGGACAAGCACCGAAGCAATCAGAAAAACCCAGTGATGAATCAGGCGATGTCATGGTAAAAGAAAATATTGTGACAACGACAAAAGATGGATTTCTACCAGCTGAAATTACTATCAAACAAGGTGAATCTGTAACTTTCGTAAATGGCCAAGAAAACCCAAGTTGGCCAGCATCAGATATTCACCCAACTCACACAGCATATCCAAATTCAGGAATTCAAAAATGCAAAACTGACGAAGAAAGCATGATTTTTGACACATGCCACGGTCTTGCAAGCGGTGAATCATACGAATTCACCTTTAATGAAATAGGAACCTGGAAATTCCACGATCACCTACGCCCAACCTTCAAAGGACGGGTAATCGTTGTAGAAGCTGAAACCAAAAAAGAGGGCGACACAATGATGGAACAAGACGACGCGATGTCCGAAGATGGCGAAAGCGCTATGGAGAAAGCAGGAGAACAGCAAACAATCACACTCACAGGAAAAAGTTTTGAGTTCTCGCAAAAAGAAATCCGCGTGAAAAAAGGTGACAAGGTAACAATCAACTTCTCGAGCACCGACGGATTTCACGATTGGGTTGTTGATGAATTCGATGCCGCAACCGACCGCGTCCAAACAGGTGAAAATACAAGCATCACCTTCACCGCTGACAAAACAGGTACATTTGAATACTATTGCAGTGTGGGTAACCACCGCGCCCAAGGAATGGTGGGAACCCTGATTGTAAAATAAATTCAAGATAGAAATACAAAAGCCCCTCCTCGAGGGGCTTTTGTTTGTTTCGATATATAAGCACCACTCATCTCCCTCAGTGTTCACAAATGAAAATGCCCATAAAAAGAGCAATGGCAGCAAAAACAATAATCGCAGTAGGAACAAACCACGAAACTCGTTCTCTGAACTTAATATCTACTCTTCTTTCCAAAAGATGTACCTAAAAACGTACTGCCGTCAGCATACAAAAGTATAACCAAAAAAGAAAGCGATCTCGACTATTTACTCCAATGGGCGCGATACACAACCCCCGCCAAAAATCAAAGCTCCGACGTGACGTCGGAGCTACATTCAAAACCTCTCACCCCTAAAATGTATCGGCTGAAGATGCCAGAGCATCAAAACCGCATGCTGAAGAGACTAAAACGAAGCGCAGTCAGCTCAACAAAAAAGTTAACGTAAAAGCTGACGAAGCGGTCTCTTCAGCATGCGGTTTTGATAAAACACACAACTATCCTCCATAAACAACCCGATAAATTACCCCCGCCTTGTCGTCTGTAATAAACAACTCTCCCCCGTTTCCAAAGAGCACATCCACCGGCCGCCCCAATGCGGTATTGTCTGTTTGCAACCAACCCGAGATAAAATCCTCAACTCCCTCAAAATTCCCCTGATGGTCCAGCTTCATCCGCACAATCTTATACCCCGTCGGCACCGCCCTGTTCCACGAACCGTGGTAGGCAACAAGCAAATCAAGCCAATATTCCTCTGGCCAGAATGATTCTTCGGGGATAAACGCGAGTCCAAGCGGTGCCGAGTGTGCGGGGATATCAATATGACTCCCAATTTCAAATGGCTCCATGCATGGATTCCTAATATATGTATTCTTATCAAATTGCGTATCGTGAATATTCTTCCCGTAACACGTCGGCCAACCAAAATTCGGCACAGCCGAATTTTGTCCCGAGCTAAGCGAAGGGCTACTGATAACATTAATCTCATCAGGGGGCGTATCATCTCCTAATAAGTCTCGTCCCATATCGGTTCCCCAGAGCGAACCGTCAATTGGATTTACCGTGAAAAAGACTGTATTACGAAGCCCTGCTGCAAAGGGCGTAAATGACTGATCAGAAAAATCATAAACATATATTGCCGCACGCTGGGGATTCTCTTCACGACACACATTACACGTTGAACCAATAGAAACTAGGAGTTTGGTGAATTCCGCTCCTGGAAGCCACCCAAGAGTACGCGTCGTGTGGTTCCCGCGAGAGGGTAAATCAATGAGCTTTCGAGAAAATGCTGCATGAATATTGGAAAAATCCGGACTCGAAACATAGTTATAAGCAACAACCTTATCTGTTTCAGCAACTAACAATTCACATCGGCTCACACAACGCATTGCAAGTCCATGTGGGCGGTTGAGTCCCGACAAAATCGTTATAACTTGATCAGCAACACCATCATGATTCTCGTCAGGAAGGACTACAACCTCGCCACGATCAAGGAGGCTTGCAACGACATATCCCCGCGAATCCCTAATCATTACCCGCGGCCGCCCCAAATCACGAGCATAAATCCCAATCTCAAACCCATCGGGAAGAGTAAGGGGATATTCGGTACCGTTGATCACATCACCAATATCCCTCGGCGGAGGCAAGAGAATGGGACGTAAATTCGTGTAATGAAAAATAAATGCTATTCCAGTGGTAATAACAATAAGAAAAAAAGCGCCGCTAATCAAAAATAAACGTTTCATTGGCAAGAAAAAGAAGAATAACGTATAATGGGGAAATCGCTATTATCAACCTAAACAATATCATCAGACAATGCTTAAAAAATACATCGTTATCATCATTATAACAATAGTTGTTATTATCATAGGCAGAGCACTTTACCAAGATAATCAAACAAAAGAAACATTACAAACTAAAACAACAATAGAAAACGAAGAAGTTATGGAAAAAACACCAAATGAAAATGGCTTGCAAATCGAAAACATCAAAGAAGGAACTGGCGAAGGAGCAAAAAATGGAGATGTCGTTTCCGTCCATTACACAGGAACGCTAGTAGATGGAACAAAATTCGACAGCTCGCTTGATCGAGGAACGCCGTTTCAATTTACACTCGGCACCGGAACAGTAATTAAGGGCTGGGATCAAGGAATTTTAGGCTTGAAAGTTGGAGGTAAAAGAAAACTCACCATTCCTCCAGAACTAGGATATGGCGCAAACGGCCTAGGAGCAATCATCCCGCCAAACGCAACGCTCATTTTTGACGTTGAGCTCATTGCAATTAACTAAGAATTACGAAGTAAGAACTATAATCTCTTAATTCATAGCTTCTTAATTCTTGACTCAAGAAAATTGGGTTATCGAAATTAAACCAAAATTCATCTCGAATTGTGAAAAAGCAACCCAGTAAATTGATCCCGTCCGCTGACGAATGGGGTCCTGAAAAAATTGTTAAAGTCTATGACCCTGCAATCGGAATGGAGGGAGTACTAGTAATTCACAACACCGCACTCGGTCCCGGAAAAGGTGGAATTCGTATGACGCCAGACATTTCGGAAGAAGAAGTGCTCCGTCTTACGCGAACGATGACCTGGAAAAACGCACTTGCTGACATTCCTTTCGGTGGCGCCAAAGCAGGAATAGGATTAACTGAGAAAGCACGAGAAAATAAAAAAGTCTTTATGCAGAGTTTCGCACGTGGCTTAAAAGAATTAATTCCCAAGCTCTACATCGCAGCCCCAGACGTGAACACCGGCGAACAAGAAATGAAGGCGTTTGTGGAAGCAATAGGAAATTGGCACGGTGCAACAGGAAAACCTGCAAACTATTGCCGAACTGTGAATGGAAAGAAAAAATGCGGCATTCCCCATGAAGTTGGAAGCACCGGCTTCGGTGTAGCGCACGCTACAAAAGTTGCCGCAAAAATCACAGGGCTAGGAATTAAAAATGCAACCGTCGCCATTCACGGGTTCGGAAACGTTGGAAGCTTCGCTTATTTATTTCTCAAAAAAATGGGAGCGAACGTCGTCGCAATCGGCGGAAGCAAAGAAGCGCTCTATAGCAAAAATGGCTTCGACGACAAGAAATTAAAACCTATCGCAAAAAACCGTCCTACACTTTGGAGTTATCCACATGGACAAAAAATCACTCCTGATGAATTATTAGAACTTCCGGTTGATATTCTCATCCCCGCATCAGTCACTGATATAATTCACAGTAAGAATAAAAACAAGATCAAAGCAAAAATCATTGTAGAGGGTGCAAACATTCCGATGACCGAACCGATAGAAAGAGAGTTACACAAGAAAGGCATTGTAATCGTACCTGATTTTATCGCAAATGCCGGAGGAGTGATTTCATCCTACGCTGAAAATCGCGGATACAGCAACGAGAAAATGTTTGATCTTGTTAAAAAAAAGATTACAAAAATTACCAAATCAGTAATAGAAAAAAGCATAGCATCAGGGAGGGATGCGCGCAGTGTTGCAATGGACATTGCACATGAAAAAGTACGAACGCGCATGAGAAAGCAACGATAAAAAACCCCCTATGAATACTCACCAAATACACACTCCCCTAGGAGCAGTTTTTTTTGACCGACCCGCTCAAGAGGTGGCTGAAGAACTACTGGGAAAATTTTTAATTCGAGAAAAAAACTCGGTTCAATATGCATTCATGATTACCGACGTCGAAGCATATGAAGGACTAAAAGACAAAGCAAGCCACGCACATCGAGGAAGAACAAAACGAAATGAGCCGATGTTCGGAAGCCCAGGGATATGGTATGTATATTTCGTCTATGGAATGCACTGGCTCCTCAATATCGTGACAGGAAATGAGGGACACCCCGGAGCAGTCTTAATTCGCGGCATTCAACACGTAAGTGGGCCCGCAAAATTAACAAAATTCCTTACTATCAGCAGTAAGGAAAACAAGATGCAAGCAACACCCGAAAATAAACTTTGGATAGGCGACCGAAACATTTATATTCCTAAAAAAATAATTAAAAAAGTCCCAAGAGTGGGCGTCGGGTATGCTGGTCCGGTCTGGGCAAAGAAACCCTATCGCTATGTAGTGAAAGAGTGTTAAGAAGTGGGAAAAATAGAATCAATATAGTACAATATGAGTGATGTTTACGAAAGAATCAAACTTATTCCTCATGATATTATTGCTTATCTCGCTTGGATTAATCGTAGTGCTCTTAAGCGGGTTTGCAACACCATTGGTATTGGGAGCAATTCTTGCAACAATCAGCTATACACCCTATAAACGGCTTGCAGAAAAACTAAAAGGGAGAAAGAGCCTCGCCTCACTTATCGTGGTGATTATCATTGTTCTCATCATCATACTTCCCTTTTTTGGAGTTATGACACTGTTAGCAAACGAAGCATTCGATCTTATTAGATCAATCCGTATTGAGCTAGGATCCGACTCGCCGTTTGCAACCGTCACCGAAACACTTTCAAAATACCTAAACATTGACGCACGAGTATTCCTAGAAAACCAAATACTTCCTAATGTAAATCGGCTTGGAACCTTTATCTCAAGCCAGATAAGCCAAATCATTTCAGCAAGCGGCAGACTCGCAATTGGATTTTTCTTATTAGTAATGACTATTTTCTACTTACTCCGCGACGGTGAACAGTTTGCAACATTTTTAAAACGATTAAGTCCGTTGCAAAAAAAGGACGATGCATTGCTCTTTGATATTTTTAGGCAAACGGGAAAAGCTGTATTTGTAGGAAACATTATTTCCGCAATAGCACAAGGACTCTTGGGAGGCTTGGGGTTTGTAATTTTTGGCCTTCCCTCTCCAATTTTCTGGGGAACAGTCATAGCATTTATATCTCTCATTCCCCTGCTCGGCCCCTATGTGATATCAGTTCCTGCAACCATTCTTATTTTCTTAACAGGAAAACCGTTTATAGCGCTCGGTTTTCTATTGTATAATACCCTTATCGTCTCAACCGCAGACAACGTCATTAAACCAAAATTGATTGGTGATAAAATAAAAGTTCACCCCCTCTTCATACTACTTGCAATTCTTGGTGGCCTTAAAATGTTTGGCATTATTGGCATTGTCTATGGACCCTTGGTAGCAGCGATATTTATGTCTCTTGTCCACACATTTGAAAAAAATGCAGAGAGGAAAAAACAGCAACAACTAACGGAAGCAAAATCATGAAAAAAGTTGGAAAAATAATCCTCATTTCCTTTTTTATTATTTCATTAATTATCCCACTCATTTTAATAGGATTTGGAGGATATCGCTGATACATTAAAACGTCGAAGTAACATAAAAATATAAAATAAAATATGAAAAAAGATTGCTCACATTGCACAAAAAAAGATTGTGAAAACTGCGTCGAAGAAAATGGCAAATCATTTTGTTGCCAAAATTGCTGCAACGAATACAAAAAGAAAGAAACTGAAGGAAAGGAAAAGAAAGAAGCGGGAATTTGTAAATATTGCTAGAAATATGAAATCATTATTCACCGTAGGAATAATAACCCTCTTTTATATGACGCTAATGCCGGCATTGCCGGCATTAGCGCATGGTCCCGAGGAAAATATACCCGAGGAATTCGAAATTCTCATCGAACCAAAGCAATTAGTGATCAATAAAGACTTAAGTGAAGCGCCCATTGAGGTCTCGGTACGCTATGAAAACAAAGCACTGACGGGTATAGAAAACGTTTTGATTGCCGTCGAAACGGTTGAGGGAATACGTAAGGAATTTCAAGCAACGGAAAGAACCGAAGGAAGTTATGCAATTAAATACCCATTTACAAAAGTTGGAACCTATGAAATTCATGTCGCTTTCACCGCGAAAGGAGGAGAAATTAGAACAACCGATTTCCTAGAAGTTATAGAAAATAAAACCAAAAATGTTATTCCTTATTTTGCAGGAGGAACACTTCTATTAATTATCCTAACGTGGGTTATAAAAACACGAGGTAAGAAAAAAAATATAAAAAGCGCCATTACACTTTCAATAATAATTATAATAGCTGCATGGCTTGGCTATTCTCTCTACATCGTCATTCAAAACAATACCAATAGCGTAGTCGTTTGTCCCAGCGAATCAATTTGCTACGTAACAGCGCACATTCACGCATACACACCAATAAAAATCTGCGGGAAAGACATACGCCTTCCAACAGAAGTGGGACCTCTATCGGGACCTCATACGCATGAAGAGAAAAATACCATTCACTGGCATGATCGACTTCGTTACGACAAGGAAAAGAAAATGCTTCTTGAAACTGAACCATTAATGCTTGGTGCATTTTTTGAAGCTCTTGAAATGCCTTTTGACAAAGACATATTAGGTGATACGAAAAATGGTGATACATGTCCCGATGGATCAGTGGGATTTTGGAAAATGTTTGTGAATGGAAAAAACAACGATGAGTTCCGCAACTACATTTGGAATGATCGAGATGTTATTTATTTTGTTTTTGACGGAGAGAGCATCATGTCCATCGAAGAAGAGTTAAAACAAAACCCAATAACTTTCCCCCTACTCGGACGCGGATAAAAGTAATGAACAGGGTTATCCTTTTATTTTTGCCCAGTGTTCTTTAAAATAAAAAGATGCCGTTATCATTTGCCGCACCTGAAATTTCAATTCCAATAATCACCGGTCTCGGATTACTTGACGCAATTAATCCATGCGTAATCGGTGTATTAATTTTACTCTTAACTGTTCTTTTAAAAAGCGGTAAGAAGAAAGCGGTTCTCTACAATGGTATTGCATACACCACCGGAGTTTACGTAACGTATCTAGTTGGAGGACTAACACTCCTTGGAGTATTTAATGCAATACGAGCAATAGAAGCAGTAAGCCAAGTACTCTACATCGTTATCGGGATTTTTATTTTGTTAGCTGGAATCTTAGAGGTAAAAGATTATTTTTGGTATAGCAGATGGTTCTCCTTAGGAATTCCACCAAGATTAGTAAGCCTTGTTGAATCAAGGGCGGCAGGGGCTCATGTAAGTCTTATTGCAAGCTTTAGCTTCGGCGCACTCTTAACCCTTATTGAACTCCCCTGTACAGGAGCTCCGTATTTGGCAGTGCTTACGCTCATGTCCTCTAGCGGCTTAAGCTACGTCACAGGGCTCCCCCTCCTGCTCTATTACAACCTTGTTTTCGTAGCGCCACTTATTGTAATTATTTATATGGCATATAGCGGATTCGGATTAAAACACATGGAAGGCTGGAGGAAAGAGCATCGCGGCTTGATGCGTTTTTATATCGGGTTAGCACTACTTGCAGTAGGTGTCTGGATTATAACCGCGATTGCCACTAAAGTACTTTGGCCAATCATCATTAGTCTCGTTGGATTGATAGCACTTATGTGGTTCGCAAAAAATATTCTTAAAATTTAAACCGGTATGAAAAACACACTGCCTACACTAATAAAGAAACGTAGCGGATACAAGGTTATATTTAGAAAAGAAAAGTTGCGTGCAAGTATTGAAAAAACGATACATCACATGCGCTATAATGAAAATCCACATATTGTAAAAAAACTGTATGAGGAAATTTTGGAAGAATTGAAAAAGGGAAAAACCGAAACAGTGACAGTAGATAAAATACGAGGACTCATCATAAAAGCATTCAAAAGCAACTCACTCGATCATCTGGCAGAGGCATATGATTATGTTTTTCTTGAAATCCAATCTCGTAAAGTTAAAAAAATTATTAAGCGAGATGGAAGTAGGGTTGAAATGCATCCTTATAAAATCTTTAAAGGAGTACGAAAGGCATTGCAACAAGTAGAAATTGACGACCCGCTCAAAGCGGAAACCGTAACAAAAGAAGCCCTAGGTCTCATAGAAAAAAAATATGGTAAAGAGAAAATAGTACCAGCAGAAATGGTAAGGGATATAATTGAATATGTTTTTATCCGTCATGGCCTTGAGAGGGCAGCTGATGCATATCTGCTTGACCGATACGCATAGAAACAGCGAATACGCTACAAATTTAAAAAGCTAAAAAGTACTAACGTAATGGAAGCAAAGATAATCGATCAAGAAAACGAAAAGAAGAAAGACCCGACTAAATGGCATACAAAAGAACCTGAAGCGATTTACCAAGAACTAAAAACAAGGATTGAAGGGCTTTCAAAAGAAGAAGCTGAAGAGAGAAAATTGAGATATGGCCTGAATAAACTGCCCGAAACAAAGGGTGATGGATGGATAACGATTTTCTTGGGGCAATTTCAAAGCTCGTTAATTTACGTTCTGATTGCAGCAGATGTAATCGTCTTTTGGCTAGAAGAATATATCGACGCATTTATTATATTGTTTGTACTTCTTTTTAACGCAACGCTAGGAACAATCCAGGAGGGACGTGCCCAAAACACACTCTCAGCGCTAAAACACTTTGTTCAAACAAGAGCATCGGTAATTCGCAGTGACAAAGAGATGGTTATTCAAGATTTTGAAGTTGTTCCAGGCGATATTATTATTCTGCATGAAGGAGAAAAAATTCCAGCAGATGCGCGCATCATTGAGGCAAACAATTTAAAAACAGAAGAAGCGACGCTAACGGGAGAATCAACGCCCGTGAGGAAGGAAGCCGCAGTAATGACACAAGAAACAAACAGCGTTGCAGAGCAGAGGAATATGGTTTTTAAGGGAACGAGCATTGCTGTTGGCTACGGAAAAGCAATTGTAGTCGCCACAGGCCTTGAGACAGCGATCGGCCAGATTAGCAAATCAATTTCTGAAATAAAAAGCGAAATACCGCTTCAAAAAAGCCTTACTGAATTTTCACGTGTGGTGGTAGGAATAACAATTATATTAATTGCACTCATCTTTGTAATCGGACTTAACGATGGTATTCCAGTAAAAGAAATGTTTATTACTGCTGTCTCGATTTCAGTTGCGGCGGTTCCAGAAGGACTACCTCTAGTATTAACGGTTGTTCTTGCGACGGGGGTATGGAGAATGGCGAAGCGCAAAGTATTGGTAAAAAAACTCCAAGCAGTTGAAGCATTGGGTCAAGCACAAGTTATTGCAGTTGATAAAACGGGAACGATTACGAAAAACGAATTGGTAATACAAAAAGTTATTTTAGGCGACGAAGAAATTGAAATCAAAGGAATTGGTTACGAACCCAAGCCGGAAATATCTTCTGACAATCCGGGAATACAGCTGGCAGGGAAAATAGCTGCAATGTGTGCGAATGCAAAAATAATTTTCTCGGAGGAGAAAAAAACGTATCAAGTAATTGGAGATCCTACTGAGGCGGCAATGATCGCGTTTGCAGCAAAAATGGGAATAAACAAAGATGGAATGCTGGAAAGAACACCGCTTATCAATGACTGGCCATTTGATTACGAAAAAAAATACCATAGAGCACTATTTCAAGAGAAAGATAAAAAGGTTATGGCAATAACGGGGGCTCCAGAAATTATTTTAAACATCAGTAAACAAGAATGGAAAAAAGAAGGAGCAACTCCCTTGACCGAGGAAAGAAGAAAAAAGTTGGAAACAATTTTCATACAACTTTCAGAACAAGGAATGCGTGTAATTGCATTTGGGTACAATGAAGATGTTCGAGAATCAGTAGTATCAGACAGTCTTCCACCCATTACCTTTGTGGGATTTTATGCAATGAAAGATGGCCTTCGAGAAGGAATTCGTGAGCAGGTTGAGGAGGCACGAAAAGCGGGTATTAAAGTAGTCATGATAACAGGAGACCACAAGGTGGCAGCGCAAGCAATTGCGCGAGAAGCAGGAATATACAAAGAAGGAAGTGAAATGTTAACGGGAGACGACTTAAATAACTTATCCGAAAAAGAGCTCAAAGAAAAAATAGGATCAGTAAGTATTTTTGCACGCGTAACACCAGACCATAAAAAGAAAATAATTCAGGTATACAAAGAACTTGGCGAAGTCATTGCAATGACAGGAGACGGCGTAAATGACGCTCCCTCCCTCGTTGCCGCCGACCTTGGTATTGCCATGGGAAAAATTGGAACCGAGGTAACAAAGGAAGCTTCCGATTTGGTTCTTATGGAAGATAATTTCGGCGATATCATTGGGGCAGTTGAAGAAGGACGTGGAATGCGTCAGGGAATTAAACGAACGATTATCTATCTTTTTTCCTCAAACTTAGGTGAAATTATCGTCATTGCGGGAGCGTTACTCCTCAAGAATCCCCTTCCGCTTATTGCAGCCCAAATCATTTGGATGAATGTTGTAACCGACACATTTTTCGACATCTCTCTCGCACTCGAACCACAAGGAGACGAACTCCTTGATCCAAAATATGCAAAACCAAAAAAACTTTTTGATAAGCTCATGTTGCAACGCATGCTGGTGATAGCTCCAATCATGTCATTAGGGACGCTTTATCTTTTTTTACAATATGTTGACACTGCAAGTATTGAAAAAGCTAGGACAGTGGCATTATCAGGTCTCGTTATTTTCCAATGGTTCAACGCATGGAATTGCCGATCTGAGGATAAATCCATTTTCCAATTAAAGTTTTTTGGCAATAAGTTTTTAATAAGTACATTATTCATTGTTGTAATACTCCACTCGCTCGCACTCTATACGCCATTTCTCAATAACATATTAGGAACCGTTCCACTAACGCTAAATGAACTAGCACCGATTATTGCCCTAGGCACAACTGTCATCATCGGAGAAGAAATCAGAAAATTAATTGCCCGACAAGGCGAAAAACGCAAGGTTGCGATCGCTTAATAAATTAAGGAGTGCGGATATCAGACTCAAGAGATCCTTCAAAACACTTTTCGAGGCTATAAGATAGGATCACGTACGCTCGATCGAAATTTCCTAATCTCTAAGTGTAGTTTTTGTGCAACAATGCACTACCAAAAACCAATAGCGTTGAGATAATACCGAAAACAATACTTATGATACCTGCAAACACAAAGCAAAAAATACCTAAAGCGTAATAAAATAATGCAATATACAGCTCAAAACGAAAAGAAATCATGATATACTAATACCAAATGAGAAACCAGGAGGGGGGAAACGATCCTAAAAAGATTGGGGTTTCAATACGGATGTTCATGGTAAGTGAAGTTCCGTTAGTCGGAATGAACGCCACAATAAGTGACGTCCAAGAACTGCTTGAAAGTAAAAAATCAAACTTTGAATCAATAAGTTATATTTATGTTATTGATGAGGAAAAAAGATTAAAAGGAGTCCTCTCAATCAAGGAGCTTTTCCGCTTACCAAAAAAGCTAAAGGTGCGGCAAGTGATGAAGCGGAAAATCATTTCAGTACGCCCAAGCACAGATCAAGAACGCGTAGCATTACTCGCAATCGAACACAATTTAAAGGCAATTCCCGTAGTTGATAAAAGGGGTTACTTTCAAGGCGTTTATCCCGCACACGTTATCCTGAATATCCTAGATCAAGAAAATATCGAGGACATGCTTCGGTTTGCGGGTATTCATAGTTTTACTGATCCAGCTCGATCAATCATGAACGCGTCGGCAGGTATATTGATTCGGAAGCGAATCCCCTGGTTGATTATTGGTCTTGTCGGAGGATTGATTGCTGCTCTTGTCGTAAGTAAGTTTCAACAAGCGTTAGAAACCGAAATATTATTAGCGGCATTCATTCCAGCAATAGCATATATCGCTGACGCTATTGGAACACAAACGCAAACTATCTTTATAAGAACGCTCTCTATTAATCATGCACTAAAAATAAAAATTTACTTGTGGCGAGAACTAAAAGTTGGCATGGGACTTGCGCTGCTCCTAAGCCTCTTAGCGGGAGTTTCAATCAGCGTATTGTGGAGCATAAAACTGGGTATCATTATTGGATCTTCATTCTTTGCAACAAGCATTGTTGCAGTCGCTGTTGCAATTATCATGCCGCTCGTTTTTTTCAGATTAAAAATAGACCCCGCAATAGCAAGCGGCCCCTTCGCTACGGTAATTCGCGATATTATGAGCTTATTAATCTACTTTGGTATTGCCACCTACGCACTCCACGCCTGGGGAGTAATACTATAAGAATACAAACGGTATAAAAGGATATCAATTCTTCTTTCGTTTTCGTAAAAAGGCAGGAACCTCCCACTGATCATCATCAGCAGCTGAAGAAGGCTGTCTCTCGTGGGATTCCGATGTGCCAAGAGAAGATGATCGCGGAGGCGGAGCATCTTCGGAATCGGTATCATACAGAGAGCCATTAAAAAGTGAAGTTGAGCTCTCTGCTTCTTTAAAAAGTTGCCCATCAAAGCCAGTTGCAAGTAGGGTAATTTTAATTTGTCCCTGCTTAAGCTTACGATCAAGGTAGGCGCCAAAAACAACACGCGCCGAAGGATCAATTGAACCAGCAACAACTTTTGCGGCTTCATTAATCTCAGTCATCTTCAAGTCTCGTCCACCTGCAAAGCCCAGAAGAACTCCTTTTGCGCCCTCAATAGAAATATCGAGAAGTGGGGAATTGATTGCTTGATTAATAGCGTTGATAGCGCGATCATTCCCTGAAGCAAAACCAACACCAATGTGTGATGGTCCGGCGTCCTGCATAATCCCCTTCACGTCAGAAAAGTCCACATTAATAATACCGGGCATAGCAATAAGTTCAGCAATACCTTGAACAGCTTCGCGAAGAACATCGTCAATTGCCTCAAATGCCTTGAGAAGAGGTGTTTCCTTTTTGATAAGGTTAAAAATGCGATCATTAGGAATAACGATTAAAGAATCAACCTTACCCTTCAGCTGACCCAACCACTCTTCAGCGATTTTCATTCTTTGAACACCCTCAAAAGTAAATGGCTTGGTAACAATCGCAACAGTAAGCGCACCGACTTCTTTGGCAGCTTCAGCAACAATGGGTGAAGCACTTGATCCTGTTCCGCCGCCATAACCAGCAGCAATAAAAACGAGATCGGCACCGCGCAACGCCTCAACAATTTCTGAACGATTTTCTTCCGCTGCCTGACGTCCAACTTCAGGATTCATACCAGCACCCAAACCACGCGTAAGATTTTTGCCAATACAAATTTTTTGTCGGGCATTGCAATATTCCAAGTCTTGAGCATCAGTATTAACCGCAATATAATCAATGCCGCGAATACCAATACGGTCACGCATGCGTGAAATAACATTGCCACCACCACCGCCAACACCAACTACTTTAATACGAGCTGAATAATCTCCTTGAAGAGATGCTGATGCACGCTTTTTTGAACGCCCAGAGCGCTTAGATTTGCGCGCCGTGCTTTTTACCGCCTTCCCTTTTTTCTTTGCTGTTTTATTAACCATAGCGATAAGGTGATAGATAAATAATCTATCGACTGTGAAGTGTCCTAACTATACAAGGGAGAAGTTAGGGAATCAAGTACTTCACAATATTGCGAATAACACGAGTAAAAGATAGGGAATGACCACTAAAATTTGTCAACTTCTCACTACCAGACAATAAAAGACCAAGCGCAGTAGAAAATTCAGGATCCTCGGCCTGAAATCCAAGTTCTCCGCCGACAACATCCATTTGAGATATGTGTGGAATACCGACTTGAGCAGGAAGCTTAAGTTCACGCTTCACTAAATCAACTAATCCTGGAAGCTTTGATCCAGCTCCAGTCAAAACCACGCCAGCAGGAAGACGACCGTCTTTTTGAATACGTTTTAGTTCAGCGTTGATAAGCTCAAAAATCTCTTGCAAGCGAATTTCAATAATTTCAGCAATAAATCGCTTCGAAACAAGACCCTTGGCATTCTCATCAATCTTGGAAAGATCTACCACTTCCTTAACGGATACTTCTTTAGCAACACCATAGCCAAAAGAAAGCTTAATCGTTTCAGCAACCTCGACGGGAATTTTAAGTCCAATCGCGAGATCATTAGTAACGTTAGAGGATCCAATCGGAAACATTGCTGAGCTTAAAAGCTTATTCTCCTCAAACACAGCCATACCCGTTTTACCAAATCCAATATCAACCAAAACAACGCCAAGCTCCTTTTGATTCTTTGAAAGAACCGATTGCGCATCAGCAAGCGGAGAAAGAACAAGACCAGCAACTGACCCTCCTGATGTTTCAATGCACTTTGAAAGATTTTTTAATACGGGCTGAAAAACATGAACAACGAGTCCCTCTACCTCAAGACGACTACCGATCATACCGAGTGGATCTTTGACGTCTTTAACGTCATCAACGATAAACTGCTGAATTAAAAAATGAAGAATTGTACGATTTGGTGGAAGATTAATGGCTTGAGATCCTTGAATTGCACGGCTGATATCATCCTGATAAATTTCTGAATCAGAACGCGAAACGGCAACAACGCCTGTTGAGGATTGAAGTTTCACATCACCACCGCCAACGCCAAGATAAATATGTTTAACAGCGTTTTTATAATCCCTGCGAATACTACCCAAAAGATAATTAACGGCTTGCGTCGCCTCAGAAAGATCATTGATAGCGCCCTTGCGAACACCTTGTGAGTCAGTTTTAAAAATCCGAAGCAGCGTAAGCTGCCCCTTTTTCCGCACTTCACCAACTGCCGCCTTAATGGAACGGGAACCAATATCAAACCCGACAATATACTGTTGCATAAGGAGAGATAAATAAGAAAATCCAGAGCATAAAATCCTTGCTAATCTTGAAGAAGAGAGCCGAGGTGAACAATGAGTTCCTGCTCTTTCTTCTCCATGGATATTCTATCACGTCTCGTGTCATGACGATAGCCTAAAAGATGTAAAAATCCGTGTATAAGCATATGACGCAAGGATTCTCCGTGGCGTGTAATATAGTCAGGATTCAAATAAAGTTCACCCAAATAAGTTCCTCGAATGTCAGGTCGAGGAAAAGAAAAATCTGCTTGAAAAGAAAGAACATTTTTCTTCATAGCTTGATCACCAACAAGAATAATATCAACACTCCATTCACGATGCCCTAAATAAGCCGAAAGTGAAGAAAAAGCACGACGTATATCTTGCTCGAAATGTTGAAATTTTTTAAATCCTCCAATACGAACAACTCCCTTTACTGACCGAGACATGTCTTTACAATTTCACTAACAAGTTTTGCATCAGCGATGCCACGCAACTCCTCCATAGCCACTTTCATAGCAGAGCCAAAATCAGAAAAATGTTCGCGTTCAAGTAAGGCACGAACACGAATAGTAATTTCATCAACGCTAAGCTGCTTAGGTAAATACGCCTCAAGAACAACCAGTTCCTTAAGCTCGTTTTGAGCTAAATCAGTACGCCCACCCCGCTCATACACAAGAGATGATTCTTTGCGTTTCTTTGCTTCGGTGCGAAGAAGTTGCATAAGCGACTCATCGTCGAGTTCACGTTCTTGCGCGCGAAGTTCAATGGTTTTGTTTTGAATTATAGAAGTAAGAAGACGAAGAACACCGGTGCGAAACTGATCACCGGCTTTAAATGACTCTTTAAGATCTTGTGCAATACGCTCCTGTAAACTCATTGAGAAGGAATTCCCATTTTCCGGGCATACTCAATCTCCTTCTTACGCGCCTCTCGATGAAGCGCGGCAAGGCGAATTTTATTACGATTGACTGGGCGTTTTGTATAACGCCGTTTCTTTGCCTCACGAAGAACACCACTTTGCTGAACACGTTTTGTAAAGCGATAAATAAGCGAATTTGAAGACTCTCCGTCTTTTCTCTGTACATCTACCATAGGCGTTACTATACCGTAAAAAATGAATGATGGTCAAGCATCGCCACGAAGACGAAGTGCAGTTTGCTGAACAGGTTCATCTGATGGATGATTGACAATAGTATGAATTGAACCACCTCCATCATTGCGAAAACGAGGAATGATGTGAATATGAAGGTGCTCAACGGCTTGACCGCTAGCGCGACCATGATTAATACCAATAGTAAAACCGTCGGGATGAAGCTTTTCATATAAAAGAGCAGTTGTTCTCTTTACGGCCTGAAAAACCGGGTTAATAGAAACATCGGGTAAATCAAGAATAGTTTCGGCATGAAGCTTGGGAATCACAACGGTGTGACCAACGGCAAGAGGATGAATGTCCAGAAATGCTACCGCATGCTCTTGTTCATAAATAATCTCAGCGGGAATAAACTTTTGCCCAATTTTACAAAATAAACAATCCATATACAAGAATCACGAAGAATGAATTATGAATGATAGGTTGGTCAGACAAACATATATCACCGCTGTTCTTGACTCGTAATTCATAATTCTTGATTCACGACTTAGAGCTTCTTCCTGATGATGTCAGCCATCTTGGCAATAGGAACAGTTTCTTGAGCGCCAGTTTTCATATCACGAACAATAACGCTCTCTTCAAAGGCTTCCTTTTGACCAAAAAGAAGCGCGATAGGAGCTCCGTGCTTGTCAGCAGATTTTAACTGTGCGTTTAATGAAATTTTTCCCAAAGACTCCTGGACATCAATACGCCCAGTGCGAAGGTGCTCAATAAGTGTAAGGCTTCGTTTTTTCGCTAGTTCGCCAACGCAAATAAGAAAAACCTTAGGTCGCTGACGTGGAATAACCTTAAGCTTTCGCTCAAGAATAAGATCGATGGTTCGATCAAGACCAATAGCAACACCAACGGCAGGAGTTTTCTTGCCACCAAGAAGCTCGATTAAATAATTGTAACGACCGCCCCCTGCGAGTGAAAGCTTGCCTTCTTGCGTAACAAGTTCAAAAACCGTATGCGAATAATAATCAAGTCCACGTACAAGATAGTGGTCAAGAACGTAGGGTAAATGTAGTTCTTCGAGATATTCTAAAACAGCTTTGAAATGATCGTTACAATCCTTACAAAGATGATCAACAAAAATAGGAGCCGAAACACGCAGCGCAATACACGCCTCCTGCTTACAATCAAGAAGACGAAGTGGGTTTGCGGTTAAACGATTTTTGCAATCAACACAAAGCTCTTTCTTTTTGGATCTATAAAATTGAAGAAGTTCTTTAATATAGGGAGGACGACATGTCTTACATCCAATAGAATTGAGACGAACCTCTAGGTCATTTATTTTTAACTCTTCAAAAAAACGAACTGCAACAAGGATAATTTGAGCATCATAAATCGGATCACTTTCTCCTCCCAAAAGTTCATAACCAACTTGATAATGTTGTCGCCAACGACCCGCTTGTGGCCGCTCATGACGAAACATTGGTCCTTCATAATACAACTTAACAGGTTGACTTAGATGACTCATGCCGTGTTCATTGTAAGCACGAACACAAGCAGCGGTTCCTTCAGGGCGCATAACTAAACGATCCTTACTCTTAGAGTGAACGGTAAACATTTCTTTTTCGACAATATCAGTCCCCTTGCCAACACCTCGTTCAAACAGTTCAGCATATTCGACAATCGGTGTTTCAATGCGAGAAAAGTTATAATAACCGCCAATATCTTTGGCAGTTTTCCTAACTTTTTCCCAAATATATTGCATGCGAGGCAAAATATCCCGCATACCACGAGGCGTTTGAAAATCTTTTTTGGGTTCAGTTTTTTTCTTTTGAGGAGAAGGCATATGATTGAAATAGTTAGTAGTGAGGGGTTTCGGAAAATTGAATATGGGAAAGGGGGAAAATTTTAAGACGCGTTACCCCAATAATATATTCACGCTTAACCGGCCCCCAACTGCGAGAATCAAAACTATGAGAACGATTATCTCCCAAAACGAAAAATTCATCGTCTCCTAATTGAACATCAAAGCTACCAGGAGTTTTTGTGTTGGGAGCAAGATAGGGTTCCTCGAGAATAAGTTTATTGTCTTCGGAAGTATAAACCGTGACAAGGCCATTCTTGCCAACAACACGCTCACCAGGTAGACCAACAATACGCTTAATAAAAAAGATAGAAGCATCTCCAGGAAAACGAAAAACAATGGTGTGTCCACGTTCAGGATCACCGCCGAAACGATAACTAATCTGATCAATAACAAGATAATCACCGTCCGAATAACTAGGCTCCATACTGGCTCCACTGACTAAAAATGGTTGGAATAAAAAGGCACGAATAAAAAGTACGGTAATAAGAGAAATAAAAACAACCTCAAAGATTTCCCAAAGGCCATATAAAAACTTCTTAAGTGGTGTCGAGGTCATATATTGTTGTGGCGTAATATTCGCTAGTTTACTATAATAGAACCACAAATTCAAGAATGATATACAAGCTGATTATTGGACTCGGTAACGCCGAGAAGCAATACAACAACACATACCACAACGTCGGGGCGCTCGCTGCTCTAAGGGCATCTAAAATAAATGCACTGAAAAGTGCGGTGATTCTTGGTCCTTCGGGATATATGAATCATTCAGGGCAGGTTATAAAAAAAGAGCTAAAGAAACACGACGCAAAACCAGAAGAGCTTCTTGTTATTCATGACGACAGCGACCTCATGCAAGGAACCTATAAAATATCAACGGGTAGAGGCGCGGGTGGTCACAAAGGCGTAGAAGATATTATCCACCACCTAAAAACAAAAGAATTTACGCGCCTGCGCATTGGTATTCGCCCACACGAAAAAACAGGGAAACATCATGAAAAAGCATCAAAGTTCGTGCTAAAAAAAATATCAAAAGAAAACCTCCAAGTCATCGAAACAGTGATCGAGAAAGCTTTGAGTGAGTTTATTGAAATTGCAAAGAAGTAATGTCAAACGTTATTTCGAATTGTACAGAGTTGTCAGTATTCACGTTAATATTGGCAAGTGGCAAAACGACATTACTGAAATTAGGCTCCTTCTCGAGAGTATTTTTAAACGCAATAGCAGAAACCTGCGACAAGGTACGTGCCGCAATCTGAACGCCTTGAGGGGAAACGGTGAGGCGGTCGAAAGAAATCGCCGATCCGGCAATCTGAAGAAGCCGATCAAAGAAGGGACTCCAGTTCGGAATAGCATCGTACGCAAAACTCGCCTTGGTAACAAGGGCATTAAATACACGCGCTTCATCCTGCAGTGCAGTTACGTCGACAAGTTCAGAAGAGGGGATATTGAAAGAAGCGGCGTCAATACGGCGCTCGGTAACACGAAGAAAAACATCAACACCGATAAAAATAATTAAAATAAAAGCAAACGAAAAAATAAGAATTTTTCTCCAAAGAGCAAGAAAAATTAAAAACCGGTCTTGCCAATAACCTGCCTGAACAGTGCCAGGAGTAAGGCTAAGTGACTCATCACGCGAACGGGGCGTAAGACCACGAAGCGCAGCGCCAAGTGCAGGCCACCACAATACAGAAAGATTAGGAAATTCTTGAATACGAATATCACGAACGGGCAATGAAAACGTAGTGCGAATAATCTCTCCAATGCGTTCATTGAGCTGCTCCGTAACAACAACAACATCATTCAACGCATGGCCCCAACGACTTGAATGAAAATTTAAAACTTGATGACACTCTCGGACAATCAAATCATTGAAAGCCTTCGCATCAACCTGTCCCTTCTCTCCCACGCCCAATTCTTTAAAAGAAACAAAACGCGTAAAATAAAGACGATTTGAACGAAGAATCATAAGGAGTAGTCCATCGCCGGTAAGTTGAATAACAAAATATGATGGCGACGTTGACTCGCTAAGTCGGGTAATAAGACGTGACGCCGAAAGTGCCGGGAATTCCGCAGCAATAACTGAAAAACCCGCTTCTCGAAGAGACTCCAAATAAACACGTACAACATCTTTCGAAGACGCTGCACCTAAAAAATCAACTTGATTCTCTCCCGATTCCGAAAGACCAAGACGCTCCCAACTCATGTAAGCGCTCTCAGGATCAATCGGGGAAAGCATTTGCATATTGAGCCCCGCCGCCTCGTGAAGACGCGCTTCATCAAGATTAGGAATCGAAAATGTCTGCGTATAAACAGCATCCGGAGGCAAAAGAGCGATAACATAGATAGCTAATTTAGGTTCGCCAATGTGCGTACGTAATTGGGTAAGCGCAGTAACAAACCGCTGCTTATCTTGAATTTGGCCATTCTGAATAACACCCGGAGCAAGCTGAACGGTCTTGGTAACAAGTTTGCGATCTTTGATAATGGCGTAACGAAGTGCCGCTTCAGAAATTTCCAAACCACCCGTAAGCGGTTCGGGGTTTAACGACTTAAGAAGCTGTTTTGCAAATTGAGTAAACCGCTGAAGTCGAGCACTCATTGCATGCGGCTTCTGCGGCTTTGCCCCCTTCTTCGAAGAAGAATCTTTTGTCGTAGTATCCGGCTGCGGTTGTGGTTGTGGTTGTGGTTGTGGTGACATAATTATGGAAGAACGGTTGTTTCCTTAATTTCTAAAACGTGCACAATACCCGTTACATCATCTACCTCTAGTATAGCCTCAAGTCGACGATTACGGGAAAATGCATGCCCGGTTGCAATAACAGTATGCTGATTGAATGCGGGAGTATCACGCATAAACAGAACATCGACCGAAGCGGAGTTTGTGAAATCAACAACAAGATTACCGCAATCAGAACCAGAACAAGAAAACGTTTTATTGCGTGCAATACGAAGAAGAACGTCGTGCATACCCGCTTCTGCAGCAGCATACGCACTCTGCGATAACCTGCCCCCATAGCCACCGGACGTTAGCAAAAAAACCAAGATAGCACTTGCAACACCGATTTCTAAAATAACCGTACCAAGAACAATAACCGTGCCAAGAGAAACAGCCCCTCTCTTGTTATTATCACTTACTTCTTGATTCTTAATGCTTGATTCTCGGTTCATGGGCTAAAGTTAATAATAACATCACGAACAATGGGGGTGTCGACAGAAGCTCCAGGGAGATCAAGCATTACACGATACCGTGCAAATTTTTTATCAGCATGCAAGCTACGATTAACAGGAATGGGCGTGTTTTGCCCGGCAACATACGGCGCCATGGAATCATCAAGCCACTCTTCGGTCCAGCCAACACCAGTAGTGCAGAGAGGAGGATCATCAGCGCCATTATCACAATTAGAAGTCGCAATATAAATCGAAACGGTTCCGCCATCAGTACTTTCATGACCCCGCCACATCACCGAATTAATACTCGCTCCTTCAGAACTTAATTCGAACGTACTTGACTCAAGCGTCGCAACAGTCGGTGGCGGCGTTCCAACTGTCTTTACCTTGTACGGAATGGGACAAACAGGAAGATTGTCGCAATTGAAACTAATCCAGCCCACAACGTCATTCCACGCCCACCCAAAGAACGTATCTTCAACAATAAAAACGCTGTGATTTGAAGTTGCGCAATAATCCTGAACACCAGGAGTGTTAGGATCAATATCATTTTCACAATTAAAACTAATCCAGCCGATAATCTCGTTCCACGCCCACCCCGAAAGCACTCCCGATCCATCACGCGTAATTTTCCAATCGGAATAAGGCGGCGCACAGCCGTTCACTAAATCAGGATCATTACAATTCAAATAAATCGCTCCCACAGAAGAACTCGCATTGCCTCCTGTAACCTCGGAAAGTGCAGGAGAATCTGTATCAACTCGACAAATACCAGTACCCGGTTCCTCGTCACAGAAATCAATCCATCCAATAATATCATTCCATGCCCATCGATTAGGATCGTTGACGTCAATGCGTGTTAAGTCTTGGTCAATTTGAATAACACCTGCTTGAGAGGATGAGCACGACGGTGCTTGTGAGTGATCGTCACAAACATATGCCCAGTAGGAAAGTTGTACTCCATCATTTCCGGTAATCTGATAATTACTGATAATATGTTGCCCCGCTCCCCCGCCATCAGGAGCGGTATAACTTGAACTATCAAGCTCTCCGCCGGTGCATCCTGTGACTGGATCAATACCCGACGTACGACAAATAAACGTCTTCACATTATTCGAGCCTTCAAGTTCAGTCCAATTAGTTGTAAACGTAACAAACGCACCCTGCTCAATAGGGTCAGGACTGTGCATAACAGAATTAAGTATGGGCGGATTGGGATCAATGATAATATGCGAGAGAAGACCCATCGTTCTCGATCCCGCACCATTTTTTGCCTGGTCAACAATAATGACATACTCATCTCCTGGCTCAACAACACCAGGTGTATCATTGACCTTGAGGGCCGCTTGCGTCTCTGAACAATTTCCAAAATCAATACCATCGGTAAGAACTAATGAATCACCAATTTCGAATTCAAGAAATCCTTTGTCAAACGTGCAAGCACTCGAAGAACTCCCAACCATTCGCTCTGCTCCTAGAACCGCAGTATTATCAACGAACCCAGGATTACCAGGAGGGTCAATCATAAAAAGTTCGTGAGTGGTAGTATTATCAAGAGCTGTAAGAGTACCAGTAGTAGGAAGTAAACGCTTATAATCCCAACTCGTAGGATCAATACCAGTACCAATACTCACGCTACTATGAAGTGCTATTTCTGCAGCAATAATAAACATATCACCTCGTTTTACATGCACTGGACCATCAGGAACAACACCCGGCAAAGCTACTCGATCAACTGAACTACCAACAAGAGAGCGGTGATTCATATAAATACTAGAAGTAAGAGCGGGGCGAATTGCAACGCTTGATTGAGCCCAAGGATGAGAAACGGGGGTAGTATTATTGTCAAAATTCCACGCCATAGTAACAAGAAAGTCATTAGAAACAGCTGAATCAGTACTGCCACCACCAAATTCAGTTTCACCTCCAAATACAATGGAAGTATTCCATTGTGCAAAATTACTCGGAGCACCAGGTCCGGCAAAAAGAGCCGTACAATCATGACAACTCACAACATCAAAAACATAATCATCACGATCGGCAGGAGCTAAAATACTTGCGGTTGGTGAATGTCCATTTGCACCAACGCCACTTATCTGACGAACGGGGAAATTCTGATCAACACCATTAAACGTAATAGCACCAATTACAGCACTACCGGTAATCGTGCTTGAAAAAACAACATCAATAGGAAGTGCCGGCCCAGGATTGGGAGCTTTTAACCAAAACAATTGCGCATATGCAAGATCTTCCCCCCCCTCGCTATAGGTACTAGCATCAAGTGCATTCATTTGCATACCTCCATACGAAACGCTCGAAACAAATTCGCCACCTTCGGGGTTCAAAGAAACGCCGACAATCAAAAGTTGATTTGTACCAGCGCCAGGAGTATAAGAAAAACTATAGGTTGGAGCTGGAGGATTCGAAACAGTTTGCGACACAGGATTTTGTGAAGTAATAGCCGCAAACGCAGGCGATACATAAAAATAGGAACCAAGAAGGGTGAAGAAAATAAAGAAAAGGAAAAATCGGATGGTGAATTTCATAAGTAAATTAAAGCTTTAATTTAAGTTCTCCGCTCGTAGTAAAATCAAAAGCGCCAGGATCAGCATACCAGTACTGATCATTCACATCATCACGCGGATTTCCGGGAAAATAGTCCTGACTCCCACCATTTGCATCCCAATTAGTCTGATGAAAAACGCGGTTCTTACTCCTCGTCACATAACTTGAAAGCGAAAGCGATGATTGTTGGCCACCAAATGTCCATCCGGTAATCACCGTCACAAACTGCGTTGAAGGATCTTCAGTTTCATTACCAGAACAAATCTGAGATGGTCCAAGGTTGATGGTAATAACATCAGTCGTATCATCGCGACAAACATTCTGAAGAACAAACGAAGTGGCATACATAACTCCATCACCCAAGTCGCTTACAAGTGCTCCGAGAACGGCTTCGAGAATGCCACTTACCTCTTGTACAGAATGAATGTCTGGGGTTTTCGACAAGTTATACAAACCACACGTCGTCTCTGTGTCACAATACCACTGCCGCTCTGCATAAGAACGAACTTTATCCATCATGTCTTGATTTAAAAGTGCGGCGTTTTGGAAAAAAACATTTTGCCGTCCGCTCTGCAAAACAATGTTAATAAGCGAAACAACGCCAACGAGCAAAATACCGCCAACAGTAACGGCTAAGAGAATTTCAATTAAGGACTGCCCCTTTCTTGAAAAAAAATGTTTCGCGTTAAATCGTAAGTAATGCACCTTCTTTTATTGTACATCAACACGCCCATTCGGAAACACAGTAATCGTGCGCTGACCCGTATTAGAAACAATAACAATAGTTTCTTGTGAGCCAGAACACGATCCTCCAGAAAGAAGACATCCCGAAATAGTTTCAAACGAAACATCAAGAACCATGCCAGAAGAAGGCGCGGTAAAACGAATACTAGAAGAAAGTCGATACCGCATTCTAAGCGGTGCAAGCGCATAATCAGTTCCTTGAAAAAGATCGTACCATCCGCCATCGGAATCAAAACGAACACTCCAACGCGAATCTTGTTCTTGAAAAATGGACTTCTGCCGGGCGTCTTGTAAAACGCCAGAAAGAACTCGCCCATCAAGAGAAAGGCTTTGCTCAGTGCGAAATCCAAACAAGTAGAGGGTAAGAGGAGCAACAAGCACTCCAATAATCGCAAGAACAATCAAAATTTCAATCAAGGTAAACCCTCGACGAGTTTGTAGGTGGTAGGTGGTGGGTGGTAGGTGGTTCTTCATAGCGTGCTTACAACATTCTAAAAACTATAAACTATCTTCTATAAACTAATCAGAACTGACCAACAAGTTGGTAAATAGGAACAATGATAGAAAGCGCAATGAGTCCAACAACAAGACCAATACCAAGAAGCATAATGGGCTCAACGAACGAAACAACGGTTTTAATCTGACCATCGATTTCGGATTCATAAAATTCTGCAAGAGTGTCTAAAATTTCACCAAGATGTCCTGCTCGTTCAGAAATAGCAACAAGATTAGTAACAACAGAAGGGAAAATCGCCTCTTTGCGAAACGCATCACCAATGGTTGAACCCCGTGAAATACCTTGGCGCGCAATACGGCGCAATCCATTACCCGTCTCTTCATGACCCACCGCATCAGCAGTAATTTCAAGAGCATCAAGAATAGGAAGTCCTGATTTCATAAGAGAGCCAAGCGTGGTAGCAAAACGCTGAATAGCAAGCTTACGGATAAGCGTTTTAATAACCGGTGTTGTATTCAACGTCCATTGAATAAAACGATGTCCCGCCGCACTACGAAAGAGAAAAAAAGCACCACCAACAATAGTACCAAAAACAACTAAAAGCGTTATGATAATGTGCGCATTAAGAAAATTACCAAGAGCAAAAACAACGCGAGAGAAAAGCGGAGGATTAAATCCGCCTCCCTCAAAGACGCCGGCAATCTTAGGAATAGCGAAAGTCACCAAAAAAAGAAGAATAATGAACGCAAGCACGAGAAGCATGACAGGATACACAAATGCACCAATAAGCCGTGAACGAAGCGACTTTTGTTTCTCAAGCGTTACCGTAAGCTGATTAAACACTTGCTCCAAGTTGCCCGACGTTTCCCCCGCCTTCACTAAGTTGATAAACACGGGCGAGAAAAACTTTGGATACCGCGCAAACGTGGAATAAAAAGGTTGTCCTTTTTCAAGAGCGCCGCGCACCTCAATAAGCAATGCTTTCACAACCGGCTTTTCGAAATCGGCAATTAAGATATCAATAGCTTTGAATAAGTCGGTACCCACACGAAGCATGAGACCAAGATATTTGGTAAGAAATATCTTATCAACAACCGTAATCCGCTGGCCAAAAATTTTCGAGCCAATGCCTTTCTGTTCAAGTCCGGAAAGAGCTTTGATAGAAATGGGCCGAAGCCCTTGTGTTCCTAGAGAGGTTAAAACCTCAAGTGGTGAATGTGCCTCTTGATTGCCGTCAACAATCTTTCCGTCGGGTCGAGCCGCTTTGTAATGAAAGTTCATATGACGAGAATAAAGAATAACGAATAATGATACGACGGGGTTAATGAATAAAATGCTTTCGATTCTTGATTCATAATTCTTGATTCTTAAAAGTTACTCACGTATCACACGCAACACCTCCTCAATGGTCGTCATACCACGCTCAACCTTACGCAAGCCGTCTTCAAACATAGTAATAAAACCTTTTTCACGCGCCTTCGCTTGTATCTGATCCAGCGTAAAATCTGGCTTCACAATAATATTGCGCATTTCTTCATCAACCTCAAAAATTTCAAAAATACCGCCACGGCCCTTGTAGCCGCTATGCCTGCACGAAGGACACCCCATACCCTTGAACATAACTTTGGGCATCTGAAAATCAATGCTCAATTCCATCTGCGCAAGTTGATCACGAAGCATAGTTTCAAGACTACTATCAGGCGTATAAGAAGTAATACAATCAAGACAAATACGCCGTACAAGGCGTTGTGCTAAAACAGCATTCAAAACAGCCGAAACTAAAAACGGCTGAATGTGCATGTCGATAAGACGCGGAATGGAAGTAGGGGCATCGTTCGTGTGCAACGTTGAAAGCACCAAGTGGCCGGTGAGCGCCGAATGAACAGAAATTTCAGCCGTCTCCTCGTCTCGAATTTCTCCAACCATGATAACGTCTGGATCTTGTCGCAAAAACGCACGAAGCGCATTAGCAAAGGTAATCCCCGCCTCTGCATTAACCTGAGTCTGGTTAATGTATTGCATATTGTACTCAATTGGGTCTTCAACCGTTACAATATTGACATCCGGTTTGTTTAAAATATTCAACACAGAATAAAGCGTTGTTGATTTTCCAGAACCAGTCGGACCGGTAACAAGAAAAATACCGTACGTTTTTTGAATGTTATTCATGAGAACCGCAAGCGTGTCAGGGAGCACGCCAAGCTCCTCAAATGACAGAATATGTTCAGATGTTGAAAGAAGACGCATTTCTGCCTTTTCGCCGTAAAAGGTTGGCATAACCGAAACACGAACATCAACCAAATCGTTACCAATCTTGTGCCGATACCTTCCATCTTGTGGTTTCAAGTGTTCATCGAGTTTCAAATTGGCAAGAAGTTTGATACGAGCGACAAGTGCGGGATGAATTTTTTTATTAACCCGAACAATTTCATGCATAATGCCATCAATACGAAATCGGATGAGTACTTCATTCTCAAGCGCCTCAATGTGAATATCAGAAGCACCCGCCGTCATAGCATAGGCAAAAACGGTATCAGTAATCTTCACAACGGGAAGATCTTGCGCCGCTTCTTCTTCGCTTTTTTCCCCGCCCTGTAAACTCGCCTTGATGTTGTCCTCAATAACCTGTTTAAAATCAACAGCCCCTTTGCGGCTATAGAAAGAAAAACCCTGATTCATATCCGCCCGTGTCGCAAGGTAGGGTTGAATTTTCTGTTTCAAGTAGGTTGTCAAAAACTCAACAATACTCAAATCACTCGGATCTTCCATAGCCGCCTGCAACGTACCTAATTCATCTTTGCCAAAAAGAATAGTCCGCTTCTGTCGAGCAAGATCTTCGGGTAAAAGACGAAGTACCTCCTCGTCAATGCGCCGTTGAGCAAGATTGGCACGCTGAACACCATAAAACCGCGCCACAAGATTAAAATAATAATCTTCGGTAATAAGGTTGCGACTAATTAAAATATCAGAAATATTCCGATGCATTCTGCCCGCCTCTTGATTTGCATCATCAAACTCTTCCGATTTCAGAATGCCATCCTCAAGTAACAGTTTTTTAAATTGTTCAACAGGAATACGAAGCATGTAAAAAACATTCACTCATGCACAAAAAACGCACGACCGACATCTACTCTAATGGTATCACAAAAAATTAAGAAAAAATGAGAAACACCTAGAATCGAAATGCCAACCACCACTCATAGTTGGTAAGCAAAAATTCGATAGAGAACACAAGAATTAAAGCAATAGGAATCCAGAAATAATACAGCGCCAACCGCTCTCCTCGTTTCACAAAAAGAAGTGATGCAATGAGGGGCGCAAACAAAACAAGGAATAGATAAAATAAAAATCCCGGATATCCAACAAGCAATATTCCAAGCGCCGCCAAATAAATCTCGTTGTGTTCAAAAAATCGCTCATGATATTTTTTGTTGAAGAAATTACCCAAAAGAACGAATAAAACAGCGACGGGAAATGAAATCAAATAATCATTCCAATAATGCGTCTGAACATATCCAAAAAACCATTTAAGTCCACTGGTCGTTCCAAGAACAGAAACCATTAAATCAGTTTGAAAGGCACGATATTGTAAATAACCAATATAGATAAAATATGCGACAATGAGTCCTGTCGAATACAGAAAAATACGTTTAACGTGTTTCTCAAGAATCTTAGGATCACTCACTTGAATAACCAAGGTAATGCCAAGGAGTAAAATACTAAGATACAGCGGGATATCAAAAGCATTATGATTAATAAAAGTCAAAAAAGAATTCATAGGAACGATTGTATCATAAAGACGAGAAAACAAAAAAAACGGCACTTAGTACCGTTTTTTTGAGTAAAGCCAAAACTAGAGATTAAAACCTGGACGAGTTCCAAGTTCATAGATATCTGCATTGTCTCCGCCATCAGTACTCTCAACATCCGAGCCTCCACTATTTCCAAACTTAGCACTCTCCATGTTCGCATTAATTTCATAAACCAAAGCATTGGGAGTAATGTCACATTGGAAAGCATAGAAGTGACCAACGCCATCAAGAGGGGCAACGGATGAAGCATTCTCCGCAGAAGGATCTGTCGGAAGTACAGCAAGTGGCGAACCGCCACTGACTTGTGAGATGTTAGCAGAAACCCATCCAGTGCCATCAACATTCCTGAAACCAGTTGTAGGAACAGAAGTTAGAACAACACCACCATCACCAGTGACAAATGGGTTATTAGCATCCGGAACAGCAGCTATGGGATTTCCAGCACCGCTTGCTCGCCAAACTAAAGTACCACAAGAATCAGTATCAAGAGAACCACCACCAAATGTTGGGTTAGAAACAGTAGCCAAATACAAACCAATAGCACTGTTTACTGCACCTAAGTCAGAAATTCTTTGCGTATCTCGTGATTCTTGCAAAATCTGTGCAGGGTTCAAAACCAATACAACCGTCGTTGCAAGAATTGCGAGAATTCCGATAACGATAAGAAGCTCAATAAGTGTAAACCCTTTTCGTTGTATCATATTTTTTAATTAAGTTGTTAGTTAGTTCGACCCTTTATACAAATGAATAATCGAAATTCCATTTAACGGAACATCGTTACCTATTCAGTATAGACAAGAGAAGCGCACACACCAACTGTATCGTGTGGATAACCGAAAAACTACACCTCTGGTTGAGGTGGTTGTTGCGGAGTTTGAGGCGGAGTTTGAGGTGGAGATTGCGACTCCAAAGATGGTACTGACTCGGAGGGTGAAGCTGACTGAAGAGGTGGTTGAACTGGTGGTGCAACTCCAGATCCTTCTGGTAAATAATTACGAACTTTTTTTACAATATCTTCAATAGAAGTACGCGCTTTTACAAAATAATCTTTCGCCCCCATTTTCATCATGCGCTCTACATCACCCTCTTGTCCCAAATTAGAAATAATAATAACAGGGGTATTCTGAATTTGTGGGTCAGATTTAATCTCCTCTAAAATTTCAAAGCCCGATTTTCCCGGCAAAATAATATCAAGCAAAACAATATCAGGACGAAGTGTTTTGAGTTTCTCTAACGCTTCCGTTCCAGACATAGCAGTTTCAACTTCGAATGCATCTTTCTGAAGACGATTTTTAAGAAGAGACGATAAAAAACGGTCGTCTTCTACGAGGAGTATCGTTGCCATATCTAGTGAGTATAACAAATAACAAATAACCTACAACAGTTATTAGTTATTAGTTAATGAAGTTGCAATAAAAAACACCTGCTATAGCAAGTGTTTTTTATTGCAAAAACCTTGTAGTTGTCCCAACTGTACCCAAACATCTAAAAGATGATTGAATCTTAACGCATTCTCAATAACATTGAGACCAACGAATCGTGACTTGTGGCTCCACGATCAAAACCATTTTGAATCGACACTACAATCTTTTTCACATCTTGCGATGCAATCCGCCTGCTGGCGAAAAAAAAGTTGCGTAATGAATTGTTCCACGCACAGCTTCCGCTACGCGTGCCTTGTTACGACTTCGTCCATGTCACCGAACCTGCCATAACACCACTAAGTAATGCTTTTGGCATTCCCGGCTCCCCTGACGTGACGGGCAGTGAGTACAGGACTCGAGAACGTATTCACCGCGCCATTGCTGATACGCGATTACTAGCGATTCCAACTTCATGAGGGCGAGTTTCAGCCCTCAATCCGAACTGGGGCCAGGTTTGATGGGATTAGCTCCGCCTTACGGCTTGGCAACCCATTGTACTGACCATTGTAGCATGAGTGTAGCCCAAGACATCAAAGGGCCATGCTGATTTGGCGTCATCCCCACCTTCCTCCCAGCCCACAGCGCGCTCCACTTCGTTTACGCTTAATTTTCAATTTCTAATTTTTAATTTCCAATAGTTGAAAATTGTAAATTGCAAAATTGAGAATTGCGCCGAAGTGCGCTCTGGGCTGGGCAGTCTTCGATGACACATATAACATCGAACGGGGGTTGCGCTCGTTACCCCACTTAAGGGAACAGTTCAAACCACGAGCTGACGACAACCATGCAGCACCTGTCCAGCCGTCCTTGAGAGAAAAGTTTCCTTTCAGAAACCGTTCGTCTGGATGTCAAGTCTTGGTAAGGTTCCTCGCTTAGAGTCGAATTAAACCTCATGCTCCACCGCTTGTGCGAGTCCCCGTCTATTCCTTTGAGTTTTAAGCTTGCGCTCGTACTTCCCAGGCGGTTCACTTAACGCGTTAGCTTCGCCACTCCGAGGGTCGATACTCGAAACAGCTAGTGAACATCGTTTACGGCGTGGACTACGAGGGTATCTAATCCTCTTTGCTCCCCACGCTTTCGTACACTCAGAGTCAGGAATGCCCCAGCTAATTGCCTTCGCCTTCGGTGTTCCCCATGATATCAACGGATTTCACCCCTACACCATGAGTTCCATTAGCCTCTGACACCCTCTAGTATTGCCGTATCCCCTGCAGCCCTAATGTTGAGCATTAGGATTTTACAGAAAGACGCGCAATGCCTCCTACGTACGCTTTACGCCCAATAAATCCGGACAACGCTCGGAGCCCTCGTATTACCGCTGCTGCTGGCACGAGGTTAGCAGCTCCTTATTCCCTGACTAATATCAATAACTTTTTCATCAGGAAAAACAGTTTACAATCCGAAGACCTTCATCCTGTACGCGGCGTCGCTCCATCAGGGTTTCCCCCATTGTGGAATATTCTCGACTGCTGCCACCCGTAGGTGTACGGCCCGTGTCTCAGTGCCGTCGTTGGGGGTCAGCCTCTCAGCTCCCCTACCGGTCGTAGCCTTGGTGCGCCATTACCACACCAACAAGCTGATCGGGCCTAGGCCCATCCCAAAGCGCCAATCCTCTATTCTACATATCTTGTCGAGTTTGAAAGCTCAAAATTGATTACTTTCACGAAACGACAACGAAGGCGTGCTCTGCACTCCGAGGAGAAGAGACAAAGAAAGTAATCAATTTTGAGCTTCTCCCAAGCGGGAAAATTTTGATTAGATTCTTTGTTGCTCGTCACTCGAGTAGAGTTTACACTTCGTTCCTCGCGTCGCGAATCTAAACAAAATTCGCTCCGTCAAAACGACAACATATGCAGAATAGAGGATTCGCCTTTACCCTTGCGGGACTATCGGGTATTAGTCTGGATTTCTCCGAATTATGCCCGTCTTTGGGGTAGGTAACCAAGGTGTTACTAACTCGTTTGCCACTATCATACCGGCTCAAAATCACATCGGCTATATTGCTACAACTTCAGATCAAAAGAAATTGGTATGACCGTTCGACTTGCATGCCTTATCCACGCCGCCAGCGTTCATCCTGGACCAGGATCAAATCCTCAATAAAGACAATTAGTCTCTGACTACTCATCGCAAAAAAACGAAGAGTAGTCATTAACCAAGAGTCATAAATAAATTGGGACAACTACAAAATTTCTGCACAAATCTAGGTAGATTATTAGACTATCAAATAACGCCTCTTCGTATCTATAAGAGGTAATAACCAGTATAGACATTCTGAAGCCCCTGTCAACCCCAAAAAAGGCTTTTAAAAAAATAAGAAAATCCCGTGAGCTCGAAAGCTCACGGGATTATGTTTCACAGTCCATGCATCCCTCCCACAGGATTACTGACCAAAAACCTCGACGAGAATGCCATTGGTAATACTCGCCGGAACATCTGCCGATGATCTCGGATCAAAAATCACTCCTTGCAAAAAGAACACAACAGGATTGCTCGTATCATCAGGCGATGAAGTGTAAGCAAATGATGGTGCTGGTCCTGCATTCACATGTTCAGCCCACGAAGCATCCATGCGATATCGTCCAGAGTTATTCCAATAACCTTTGAGCCTCAAGGAATGTTCGCCGGTAAGTGGCATTGGCATCGCCGAAGAACCAAGTCCGTAAGGCAAACGTCGAAAGGTCGTTTCATCAGGCACGCCCTTCCACACATAGAGCGCAAAGGGTGCTTGATCGGGAAATTGCACACTAGGCGGCAACCGCATCTCGATCGTAAACAATTGACCGACCGCAAGATTGACGCGTCGTTCTGCGGAATATCCCGACAAACCGTTGACAAACAGAACATCATAAATGGCAGTATCAACAGCATTCACCAACCCCATCCGCGAACCATCGAGTTCAAATGACTTGTTCACAAGAAGGATTGCTCCGATACCTTGTGTGGAAGTAACGACATCCACGGCACCGTCTTCATCAAAGTCACTGCAAAGAACATATTGCCAAGAAGGAGAAGATTCCCGATCGTCCCTACCGGAAAAATGCTCTCGTGGCAAAGGAACAAATCCATCACCATCACCCAAGTAAAGAGAAACATAGGCGTCCTTGAGACGACTACCGGAAAGAACCGAACTCGCAACAACATCGGAAAAGCCGTCGTTATTGCAGTCAGCAAGCGTCATCGCAAGAATCCGCCGATTAGCAGGATAATGAACGCGATTGAAAAACTTGGACTCGCCATTACCTCTGAACAGGTAGAAACCATAGGACTGGTTTGCAAACGCTGCCGAGACAATATCGAGATTGCCATCTCCAGTCACATCCGCAACAAGCGGTTGAGAAAAAAACTGTGAGAACGAAGAATTGGGAACGTACTGAAAAGTTCCGTCACCATTACCCTGATACACGTGGCTATTTCCGGCTGATATAACGAAGTCAACGGAATCGTCATTATCGAAATCGCCAGTCGCCAGATAAATCACCCCGGAAACGGTGTCGCCAACGTAAATCGGATATGCGGGAAGAAACCCAGTGCCACGCCATCGAAGAAAAGAAAGCTCGTCAAGATTCCCATGAGAGACGAGAATGTCTAAAAAGGAATCACCATCAAAATCCGCGACAGAAAGTCCGGTTACGTAATCACTTCGGAGAGTATACGTAAACTCTGGATAAAACCGTCCACCGCCATATCCAATTGCAAAATGAAAGTCGCCCGATTTCGTAACAGTGACGACATCAAGAATGCCAACGGGATCCTGATCGAAATTCGCAACAGCAGCAAAATCGCCGCCAGAGGTTATCGGATCTGACTGACGCTCAAAACCGCCATTCCCGTCACCAAAATAGAGATAGCCGAAACCAGAAACGATGTCGAGATGTCCGTCTTGATTGATGTCGCACACCACACCATTTGCAGTACAGTTGAGTTGCCGCATTGAAGCGAAATCTACCTGTGCAAAAATGGGAACTGCGAAAAGAAAAACCAAGGCACAAAAAAGAGAAGGCCTTCGCAACATTGTATCCTCCAAGTCTTGATTTCTCAAAAGGAAAAAACAACAAGTAGTACTTGAAATATACGAGATCAGCTGTCAAAGAGCTGTTACCTACAACATAGTCGAAAAACTCAAAAAAGTCAACCCAAATGTGCATAAAAGGTGGATAAATAAGCAGTGCACAAGTTCAGAAACATATGGCACTCCTTGAATAACAAGGAGATATGAGGATTTTTAACAAATTACGAGGAACAAAGGGATTCATCAGCACATGGGAAAGGATGATACGCTTTCGGTATATGATTACCGAACAAGCAAAGGAAAGATGCCGCATTCTCGCGTTCTGGGAGAAACAGGGGATGTGGCGGCTAAAGAAGCACTTAACATCTCCCGCCGTACCCTGTTTAGGTGGCAGAAGAAACTGAAAGAAACACAGGGAAAGCTGGAAGGATTAAACAGGGGAAGCACTGCTCCCAAGAACAGAAGGAAAAGAATCATATCTGAAGCCGTCAAGGATTTCATTCTGAAAGAACGGGAGTACGACCCTAATCTCTCAAAAGACAAACTCGCTGTGTTAATGAAGGAAGACGACGTTGCCCATCTATCCGCATCAACGGTCGGCAGAATGTTGAATGACCTCAAAAAACAAGGCGTGCTTCGGAAACCAGTAATGCTTTCCTTGTCTGGAAGGACTGGACGGCTCATTGAGAGAAAACCCCAGAAACACAGGGAGAAGTTGCGCTCAAAGAGCCACACAGGCGGTTTGGTCAAAGCGGACACCATTGTGCGCTTCACCAATGGAATCAAGCGTTACATCATTACCGCCATAGACAAAGAAGCGAAGTTTGCCTTTGCGTATGCGTACAAGAGCCACTCTTCCGATACTGCGAAGGACTTCATGCAGAAGTTCAAATCAGTCGCCCCTATTTCTCTCACGCACGTGCAAACGGACAACGGAAGCGAGCTTGAAAAGCATTTTCATATGTACTTGGAAAAATCGGGCGTTATTCACTTCAACACATATCCGCGCTGTCCCAAGATGAATTCCGAGGTGGAGCGATTCAACCGTACTCTTTCAGACGCCTTCATCAAACAGAATAGAATACTTCTTGCTTACGACACCGATGCGTTTAATGAAAAACTTATTGACTGGCTTCTGTGGTACAACACGCGCCGTCCCCATTGGTCGCTTGGACTCGTTTCTCCTTTGAGGTATATTGTTTCCACATTAGCAAAGCCGGAGTGCCATATGTTATGGACTAGTACAAGTTCTTGCCAAATACCACAGCACGCGGTATACTTGGTCGAAGAAAAAGTATGAAAAAAGACATTCACCTCCCAATTTCTTCCAAATGAAATGAGGTGAGGAAATTGAGAATCCCGAGCGAGGCGAGGGATTTCAATAACAAAGTATGAAAAAAAACATTCATCCACAATACTATAAAGAAGCAAAAGTTTCCTGCGCGTGTGGAAACACGTTTATTATTGGCGCAACAAGAAAAGAAATCCAAGTTGAAATTTGTTATAAGTGTCACCCGTTCTATACCGGAAAAGAAAAATTAATTGACACAGCTGGTAAGGTTGAGAAATTCAAAGCACGCAGAGAAAAAGCAGCAATCGTTCCCAAAAAAGACAAAAAAGTGAGGGCGAAGAAACAAAACACCGGAGCAAAACTTGAGAAAGCAGCCACAAAAAAACCGGGGAAGAAAAAAGCTGTTGCAAAGAAAAATATCAAAAAATAAAAAAGAACCGTTCCTCGATAGGAGCGGTTCTTTTTAAGAACGACCAGATTTGACTAACTCATGGGAGGGAGCGCCGCGACAGCAAGAAATCTTCCTTGCGGTTCACTTCCGCTAGAATCAGAACTGCGACGATGGGAGAAAAACGAATGCTCCCCAGAAATTAACCTTGAACAGTAGGTGCAAAGAGTAGATTGTGGCGCAACAATGTTGTTTGAAGAAACACCTCGTTCGAGTAAGACGTTGACATTCTCTTCAAAGAGATCGACGGCATAACAACATCGGCGAATGCTGGGACCAAACATCGGGAGAAGATCACTAGCATCACGAATAAAGCCCTTCTCGATAAGAAAAAGAATGGTCTTTTCGAGAACTCTGGATTCAGTTCCCACTCTCCCCGCATGCACAAGAGCAAGAAACGATTGGAATGAATCCGTGAGAAAAATGGGGATACAATCTGCCGGACAAATTGCAAGAGCTAATCCAGGAGTTGTGGTAACAAGAACATCTCCCGGAGGTGTATCACAAACACTTTCTCCATTAACTTCAACAATAGTAGTTCCATGTTGAGGTTTCATAACCACCACATAAACAGAATTCAAGCCAAGAAAGGCAAAAACGCTCCGGCGATTTTCAGCAACGTTGCGAAAGGGGTCGGTGTCATCAAAACCATTGCTGGGTTCACGAAAACGAAACGACATATTCCCCATAGATAGCGTAGAAAAACCATGAGGGGGCGAGAATGTCTCTCTACGAAAATGGGCAACTCCCTCTCGCGCAATCATCAGATCGTGGTACCGCAATGCCGTGCGAAGCATAGTATGCCCTCCCTAATTAAAGTTGTTAAGGTTCAAAAAAACACGCAAGCTCCAGTATAAACCACGTCAAAAAAACATGTCAAGAAAATCGTTATTGCTCCACCGCTTGTGCACCAAGTGCTTGAAGCTTGGAAACAAAATGTTCGTAACCACGCCGCAACGTACGAGCGTTGTGAATAATCGATGTTCCCTCGGCAGCAAGTGCGGCAACAACATAAGAAAAACCCGCTCGTAAATCAGGAATAGTAATTTCCGCGCTGTGAAGTGGTGTAGCTCCCGAAATCAAAGCGCTGTGCAAATGATTACGTTGACCAAAACGACAAGGCTTTCCCCCCAAGCATTCACGGTGTAGCTGTATTTTTGCACCCATATCCTGCAATGCTTTGATATAACCAAAACGATTTTCATACACCGTCTCATGAACAATAGAAACGCCATCTGCTTGAGTAAGCGCGACAACAAGAGGCTGCTGCCAATCAGTCATAAAACCAGGATGAACATCTGTCTCAAGAACAACGGGACGTAAATCACCAACACGACGAAAAACAATGCCATCTTCCTGAACGGTAAAATCACCGCCAATCTGGCGAAAAATATTAAGAAACGTTGTCATGTCAAGTTGTCGTGCATGCCGAACAAAAATCTCACCACTCGTTGCAAGCGCAACACTCGCCCAAGAAGCCGCCTCAATACGATCAGGAATAACAGAATGCTCAAAGCCATGAAGTAAAGAAACGCCTTTGATGGTAATAACACGATCAGTGTCAACAGAAATAATTGCTCCCATCTTTTGGAGAACTGCAATAAAGTCAATAATTTCGGGCTCGACAGCAGCGTTTGAAAGTTCAGTGATACCTTGTGCGAGCACTGCAGCAAGAAGAACTTGTTCAGTCGCACCAACGCTCGGATAAGGCAAGTAAATTTTTGTTCCTTGAAGGCCTTGTGTGGTAGCGTGCATGCCCTTATCAACTTCCACGAAATAAGCACCCATATCAGTAAGTGCCGCAACATGAAAATCAACAGGTCTCAATCCAATATTACATCCACCAAGCATAGGAATAACGGCCTCCTGAATTCTCCCAAGAAGCGGTCCCGCAAAAAGAACGGGAATACGACTCGTGCCAGCAACGGAATACATTGTTTCTTGGTCAATAAGATGAAGAGAGGAAGCAGAAATTTCCAAACTTTTTGGACCAACACGTTTTACGGATCCACCCATTGCCTCAATGAGATTCGTTACAATGTGAACATCTTCAATGTCGGGAACATTATGAATAAGCGAAGGTTCAGCGGAAAGAAGCGCCGCAACCATAAGTTTTGGAGTGCTGTTTTTTGCACCACCGAGAACAATGGTTCCCGTAAGCGGAATGCCACCAGTAATAGAAAGGCTCTCAAGAGCTATGTGAGACGAAGTCTCTGCCTTCTGCATACGCTCACTCTACCAAGAATACATTGAGAAAACTAGGTCGTTAGAATAAAAAGAGTTTAACGACGAAATAACCAACCACGCCAAGAAGAAGAGAAAATGCCACGCGATAAACACCAATATCAATACCTAGAAGCAGATTGTTGCCCCGAGAAGAAGAAACTACAGTGGGCTCTGGCGCAATCTCAACACCACGACGAGCAGAGCATTGTTTATTCTCAAGATACGTCTCACTACTCCCACACGCGTTTACGTCTTCACACGTACGAAGACCACACGCCTCACCACTCCACTCCGAACAAACGATATCAGGAACACAAACCTCACAAGAATCAGCTTGCGGACGTCCCGCACAACAGTAACCAATATCAATAAATGCTGTACCGCACTGACAAACACCGCCGACAAACCCCTCTAAACAAACAGCAACATCACTCGCGGGAACATCGATTTTGGCAATATTTGAATAAGAAGAAAAACCTTCATCATTAAATGATCGCACTTGATAGTAATACGTGCGTGAAGGATCGGCAGATACATCGTGAAATGATGTTTTATTGGAACCAACACGCCCGATCTCTTTAAAAACATTACCACGCGTACCACGCTCAACAGCAAAACCAAGCTCATTAGTCGAAGTATCAACCCAAGAAACAGCCACCGCGCCCTGTGAATATGCAACCGAAACCGATGAAGGCGTACCGGGAGTCAAAGCAACTGACTGCGATGTTGCTTCAGCGTTATCGTTGAGAGCTCCGGACGTAGTAATAACAACAGCTTCGGTGAAATCAGAAACACCGTGTTCATTGAAAGCACGGAGGCGATAAGCATATGTCGTTCCGGGCAAAAGACCCGTAACAAGATATTCAATAACATCAGGACTCGTATTACCAATAGATTCATAAGTGACATCAACAGTCTCTTGAATATCAAATCCTTCTTCATTATCAGAATTATCATGCCAGCGAAGAAGAATTTGTGTTTCAGAAACAGCAGTTGCAGATAAACCAAACGGTGAATTAGGAGTAAGACCATCAGATGATTGATTGGAATCAGAGGGCGATGAAGGAATAGGACCAAGGGGTTCAATGTTAGGATCATTAATAACAAAGAACGTAAGTGCCTTAGAACCATCATCATCGTTTTCATCTTCAATAATAGGAAATGGAGTAGCAACAACGATGTGTTGTCCCAGGGGAGGAGTCCAGCCAAAATAATCTCCTGCTAAATCGCCATGCAACGCAAAGGGACGAGTTGAATCAAGGCGGTGGTCACGTACAGCATTCAGTGAAAAACGAACCGTAAAAACTCGGTCAGAAGCATAAGCGCGAATATTAAGATTATGACTGGGTAAATAAGCAAGATTTAATACGGTTCCATCGGGAAGTGGATCGTAGCCAGAAATCGATGTATCGGTAACAGAATCGATAAGGCCAAAATGAGTCACAGAACGTAAAGATGCGCCACCTGAATCATCGTCTTCAAGTGATCCAAGATACCGGAAAATAACACGAGTAGTACGCCCCGCAAATGCTTCAATGGTAAGCGCACACTCCGCTTCGCCACAAACTGGTTCAAGCGGATAAGAAGAAACAGAACATGAAATTTGAGGAGGGGCATAAGAACATGTTCCCACCATAGGAACAAAATCAGAGACAGCCGTTGCAGAAACAACATACATGGCAGGAACAAGAGAACCAAAAGATGCTGGATTGCTAGTAACGGGTGCACCGCCATTAATACGTGCACGCGTTCCTGGTGGTGCGGAAAGTACTGTTCCGTCAAAACCAACGCGGGCAACTTCAATGCTTCCCAGCGTTGGTGGAGAAGGTGGAGGCGATCCACCACCACCAGAACCACCTCCGCTACCACCGCCAGAGCCAGGGGCAAAGTCAGGATCGCAAACATCACCAACACCATCATCATCATCATCTTCCTGTCCTGTATTGGGAACAGTGGGACAATTGTCATCAGGATTCAAAACGCCATCCCCGTCATCATCTCCTTCACACACATCACCCACGCCATCACCATCAGAGTCGACTTGATCTGCATTTGAAACAAGAGGGCAATTATCAGTTATATCTGAAACACCATCACCGTCATCATCCTCATCACATACATCGCCAAGCATATCGTTGTCCAAATCAGACTGATCAGAATTCATGTCAAAAGGACAATTGTCTGAAGAATCGGGTATGCCATCACCATCACCATCGGGCACAGGCATAGTGGATTGAGAAACGATAGCCGAGTAATCAGAATTACCAAAAGCATTGTATGCATAGACCCTGAACCAATAAACAGTATCGGGAATAAGTCCGCCCACAGTCACTAATGTTTCATTAGCATTCGCGTTAACAACAGAAACACCAGAAGAAAAATCACTTACGGTACTCAACTCAACACCAAAACCGTCTTCATCAGAAGAAGCATCAACCCACGTTAAATCAATTTCAGTATCACGAACACCAAGAACACTTAACCCCGAAGGAGCGTCGGGGACAGGAAGCGCCGCTTGCGTAGTGGCAAAAGCTAAACTGGAATAGGGTGACCACCACGCATTGCGTTTAGCACGAAAGCGAAATTCATATACAGTAGCCGGAAGAAGATTGTTAGCAAGAGACTGCGTAATGCTAACAAGTGGAAGAACAGTGTAAGTACCCCCACTTCCTTGTTTACGATATGAAACCTCATATGATTCAGCATGAGTAACGGAACCCCAAGAAAGACTAATAGAAGTGTCAGATTGAGGTGACGCGGTAAGAACAAGATTCGAACAAGCCGCTCCGCTTGCATTATAAATACCCAAGCAAACCGATCCTTGAGCAAAATAATAAAGTGGATCACCGACAGACGAAGCATCAGAAAATTGGGCTGCACAACCATTAGTAATCGATCCATAGGAACATTGTGTTTTCCAATCACGAAGCTGAGCAATGGGCGAATGAGCAATGAGTGTTGGTGTTGCGCCCGCTCGCTCAATACCCTCAAGGACATACCAAGCTCGCTCTTCAGATTTACAAGAAGTGGTTACGGTACGTGTATAAAAATAATCACCACCGACAAGATTTTTGGAAAATGCAAGATCTTGACTGACGGGACAAATGCCCGGATCCCCGGCATTATTCCCCGGCCCACAAGGTCGCGTAGTATTGCCTGAAAATTCATGAACAACAACATCATCAAAATCCCAATTCGACCGCATTGAAAAATCATAAATACACTGTCCTCCACCAATATCAGTTTCTTGAACAGAGGCATCGAAAATCTGCACAAGATCATACTCGCCACCAACAGAACGAATAAGATTTTCTGAAATAAGCGTATCGGCATCAGCGCCATCAACAACATAAGGCGTACCGTGAGGTTTACCGATACGCCAAATGTTAGCAAACGCACTCCCTATCTGATCGCGTAAAATTGAAAAACCTTCAATATCACCACCAAACGCATTAACCTGATCAGAAGTACCAACCTGATAGACAATTTTTAATTGCCGCAGACGAGGAAGATATGAAATGCCTTCATAAGTATTAATAAAACTCGGATTTTCATCGCGCACTGAATTCATATAGCCCGTGATAAATTGACGTGTAGTCTGAAACGCAGATTCGATTGGAGTAAAACCATCATAATCATGCACAGCACGATCCAGAAAACCGCCGTGACCACGCACGCTCATAAACGTTGCTCCCGAAGCACGAAGTGCAACGGCGCGATCATCAACAATAGCAGCCATCCATGTTGCCGCACCATTCTTACTGCCACCTGCATAAATAAGATTTGTAGTATCCGCAACGGTCTGATCCCACAAGCGCTTCGCTAACAAACGAGCAAACGTTCCTGTCTGAATCTTATCTTCAGCAAGAGAGACAGTCGCACCGCGGCGCAACCAATAAAGATTTATGGGGTGAGGTGCGTTCGTCTCAATGGCAAGACGAGAAACGTGAACCATGTCTCCAATATTCGGAAGCCCCAACTGTGCCCAGGGCGTTGGAGCAGCAGCCTCAGAAACAACGACGCCATACCCATCACATGCCAATTGTTCCCGCGTAGGAATGTCTTTAAGGTAAACAACTTTTTTGAAGGGTGTTCCGCCCGAAGGATCGGGAAAAAATGCCTCAACGTCATTACGATAAAAAATTTCCAGTCCATCAGCATCACTCACACTACGCGAACCAATCCACGTTGGCCCATCAACCTGAAAATGACCATATACATAAGAACTACCAACTGTTCCTGAAGGACAGCTTCTTACCTCCCATTCTTGCGTTCCAAGGTTAGTGGGATTGAAATCTGGAAGTGCAAGGTTGCGCAACTCACCCAAACGCGCTGAATCAATAACTTGATACAAAGTAATCGAGGGAGGCGGCAAAACACTCGCAAGTTGATCGTGTTGACGATTTTCAAAACCAAAGAAAAATAGAATTGCGAAAAAAAGAGAAAAGAAAAAAGCAACAAAAACAAAACGGGGAAAAAAATCAGATCGGTTCATCATAACCTAATCATAATATAAATCAGTAAATGAGTTAAAACAAAACAGACTTAATGATGAAGTAACCGACCACACCAAGAACGAGTGAAAATGCTACACGATAAACCGTAAGTTCAACTCCGAGAAAGAGGGGTGGTTTCCCGAAAGCGGGTTGTAAAATATCTTCCCCAGAAGATGATTGTCCTTGAGAGGTAGTAAGCGAGGTAGTGCATTGTTTGCGTTCAATAAAATCATTCCCATCACTACAATTGTTTATATCACGACAGGTGCGAAGACCACATACATCACCGCTCCAGTTAGAGCACGATATGTTGGGTACACAAGCCTGACAAGATGCAGATTGAGCACGGCCACTGCAACAATAACCCGCATCAATAAATTCCGATCCGCACTCACATACGGCAGTTATCAATCCCTCAAGACAAAGCGGGACATCGCTTGCCGGAACACTAACACGAGCAATGTTAGAGTATGATGATTCTCCGCCACGATTATACGCCTTAACTTGGTAATAATAGGTTTGAGATGATTGAGGAGAATCTTCAAAGCGTTGAATATTGGAACCAATACGTGCAAGTTCCTTAAAAGAGTCTCCGCGTATTCCCCGCTCAATAATAAATCCCTGTTCATCTCCCGCTTGATCAACCCAGGTAAGTGTCACAACACCTTGAGAAAAAGAACCAGAAAGCGAAGAAGGCGTGCCTGGCAAAACAGGAGAATCAGTCACAAACGTATGTGCAGCCGGCGTTGTCGCATGAGCATCAGGAGAAAATGTGGAAATACCATCGGCATTGAAAGCGCGGATACGATAGGAATAAAACGTCTCGGGCTCCAAACCGCCAACAAGATATTCAATAACATCAGAGCTCGTATCACCGATTGAAACAAAATCATGATCAAGAACGCGCTGTTGAATATCAAACCCCTCTTCATTGTCAGAATTATCATGCCACGTTAATCGTACTTGGCCATCAGAAACTGCATTGGCCTGCAAATCAAACGGAGCATTGGGAATGAGTTGCATAGACGAAGACGGTGAAGGCCCTGAAGGAATAGGTCCTAGGGGTTCAGCATCGGGATCATCAATAACAAAGAATGTAAGCGTCCTTGAGCCATTATTTCCAGCTTCATCTCTTAAAATAGGAAATGGAGTAGCAACAACGATGTGTTGTCCCAGGGGAGGAGTCCAGCCAAAATAATCTCCTGCTAAATCGCCATGCAACGCAAAGGGACGAGTTGAATCAAGGCGGTGGCCCTCGATGGCATTGAAAGAAAATCGTACACTGCTCACAGAATCAGAAACATTAGCACGAATATTAATCAAGCGCGTCGGTAAATGAGCAAGATTTAATACAGCGCCATCAGGAAGTGGATTATAGCCAGGAATATGTTCATTAGTTCGGGAATTTATGAGTGTAAAACTCAAAACGGAACGAGATTGATGTCCTTCATTGTCAGAAGTATCACCAGCACCAAATGTGTAACGAACAAGGAGACGCACTGTTCTTCCGTTAAAAGCTTCCATGGTGAATTTACAAAAAGTACCGTCACAAATAGGAGTAATGGTATAGGTATTAATCAAACACACTTGCTCATTCTCGGCATAAGAACAAGAACCAATTTCTTCACCATAATTCGGAAGATCCGTAACCGAGACAAGATGAGATCCATCTTCTAAAACGCTAAACGAAGCGGGGTTTATTTCGGTAGGAAAACGTCCATCAAGAAGAACTGATGTTTCAGCAACGGGAAAACCATCAACATCAACGCGATCAACTACAAAAGCTCCAGAAAATCCATCGCCCCCACCTCGAGCATCAAAGCTTGAGTCACAAACATCACCAATGCCATCATTGTCGCCATCTTCCTGTCCTGGATTAGAATCTGAAGGACAGTTGTCAGAGGCATTCTCAAAACCATCGCCATCTCTATCTCCGTCGCACTGATCACCGATGCCATCAAGATCAACATCATTCTGTTCAGGATTCACAATGAACGGGCAATTATCGGAACTATCCCCTACGCCATCGCCATCACTGTCACCCCCACACGCATCTCCAATGCCATTACCATTCGAGTCACGTTGATCCGCATTAACCGTAAACGGACAATTATCTGATGAATCACTCACACCATCATTATCGTCATCGTTATCACAAACATCTCCCTCTAAATCGCCGTCAAAATTTGCCTGATCAGTATTAAACGTAAGCGGGCAGTTGTCAGCATTATCAAGAACACCATCATTATCATCATCACTGTCACAAGCATTACCAAAAGCATCACCATCGGTATTTTGTTGGCTTACATTCTCAACAAGTGGACAGTTATCATTGGTATCGAGGATGCCATCATTATCATCATCAGAATCGCAAAGATCGCCCACACCATCACCATCAGCATCGTTTTGGGCAGGGTTGGGATCGTTGGGACAATTATCAACTGAATCAGGAACATGGTCACCGTCACTATCACCCTCACATGCATCTCCAATACCATCGCCGTTTGCATCCGCCTGGTCGGTATTGCTAACAAACGGACAATTGTCCCCTCCATCAAGCACGCCGTCGTTATCATCGTCATCATCACACACATCACCACGAGCATCGCCATCATTATTTTCTTGACCAGAATTCGGAACAAAGGGGCAATTATCAATCAAGTCAAGAACACCATCATTATCATCATCACTGTCACATACATCTCCACGAGCATCACCATCAAAGTTTTCCTGGCCAGCATTGCTCGTAAATGGACAGTTATCACCCGCATCAGGAACACTATCATTATCATCATCACTGTCACATACATCTCCACGAGCATCGCCATCATTATCTTCTTGTCCGGGGTTAAAAACAGCAACGCAATTATCATCACTGTCAGGAATACCATCATTATCACCATCTGGTGGAGCAGGTGGACCATTATCAACCGTTACGCCAGCTATCGAAAACCCAGAAACGTTAGCAGCAAGATCAATAGCGCGAGCTTTAAAATTATAAAAGCCGTCGGGAAGAATCGACGTATTAAACAATACACTGTATGGCTGAGAAGAATCTTGCCCAATCAAATTTGAACCAAGAAAAAACTCAACACGATCAATACCAAGGTTATCACTCGCGGTTGCCGAAAGAGTGATGGAATCAGAAACAGTCGATCCGGCAACAGGCGATGTAATGGAAACGGTAGGCAAAGTACTATCAATAGCACCCTGTGCTTCATTTGACCACGCAGAGGTACCAAAACGACTAATGGCTTTTACCCGATAAGTATAAACATTTCCAGAACTCAATCCAAAGCTAATGTATGTAGTAGTATTAGCAGGAACACGAGCAATAGTTTCAAATAAACCATTGTTCTCTTTACGCTGAATGATAAATCCCTGCTCATCATTTGAAGTATCACTCCATGCAATGTCATGGAGCGATCCTCGGCGCGTAACAATGCGCATACTCGTAGGAACATTGGGAAGTTCACTGGAGGTAGCCCACCGAACGGTTAAGGGGAAACGAACAAGGTCGCGATCAGCATCTTCCGGGATTCGGAAAGGGCCAGGATTGCGATAGGTAAGGTAAAGATAGGGATTTGATCCCGTCCTTTGAAAATTTCTTGTCTGTCCAGCAACGGTTCCATCAATAAGTGAAGGGTATAAATACCAACTACCATCAAGGGCTGGATTGCCAATGGAAGGAAACTCAAAAAGAAGCTGACGAGGTGACCAGTGGATAAGATCATCTGAAACAGAATAATAGGCGCCAAAGTGAGAGTCCCCCGGATAAGCACCGTTATCACGCCCAATCAAGAGATATTTCTGAAGCGCTTCATTCCAGGTGAGACTAGTAACTTCACCAGGAATATTGGCTGGATCTATCGGTTCGCATGCATAATCAGCAGGATTATAACTGGAAGGAAGGGTATAGGGATTGGGAGGAGTAAGCGTAAAACCAGAACCAGTCCAGTAATTCCAAACATTGGTGGAAAGATCAATCTCAAGAAGACATGCACGGTGATTATTACCAGCAGTCCATTCGGGTGGATAAATATTATTGAGCAAAGAATACAACCTACCACCGCCGCCATACTCAACAAAATTAGTCGGAAGACTCACCCCTCGAAAAGGAGGAGAAGCTTCATTGTAATCATAACGCCAAGGAATATCAGTAAAAAGTTGAGTATTAGAATTGAATGAAAGACCACGATCATTCGAACGCGTCCACGTTTGCACCCAATGAACACATTCGTCATAGGTATTAAATGTTCCATCTCCACAACCATGCTCATGACCATAGAATTCATTGTGAACAAGAGAAAAAATGGAAACACCGTCAGGTGTATACGGTTGAGCAATCCATTCATGATCACGGTAATGCGATGGATCAAAATCTAAACGAGAGGTAAAAAGTTGATGGTCACAATCGCGAGTTACGGTATCAAGCGTTGAGCCAACGCTTTTAAACGGAACATCATTACCGGCATAAAGCTGAATCTCTTCATCTCCTTGAGCGTTAGTAATCTGCAATGCACGTGCGGGGTAGTCAGGAACATCCCAAAGTGTACAAGCCTCAACGGAGTGATCCATAACAACCTCTCGTGAACCGGTAATTTGAACAACGGGATATAAAATCTCACCATCAAGCAAGGTACCAGGAGCGTGAACTTGTGCTAAGGGACCGATAGAATCTCCGGGTAAACCAGGTTGGGCAAAAATAAGAACAAAAAATAAAAAAAGGAATAAAAAAACTCCCGTGAGAATATTTTTTCTAAATAATAACTGCTGTCTCACACCCTCCATAAACAAAGGGGAAAAAGGTTATCGCTACAAGGCACGAAGGGGTTGAGAACGATTAGGAGTATCGTCTTGTGTAAGAACATATGTTGTACCAGGATCAGAGCGCCACGAACCACGCGTTGCAACAACGCGAATGCGGTAAGGTTGCCCAGAGCGAAGACCACTCAAAAGAGTTTGCGTTCTCGCACCAGATATATTTCTAGCAAGATAAAAGTCGCTACGATTGGTACTAAGATACACCTCATATCGTTCAGCGTTTTGTAACATATTCCAACTAACTTCAACCTTACCATCAGAACGAGGAACCGCGCGAACATTGAGTGATACACAAGGACGACTCTCATGGAAAACGCCGAGGCAAGAGTATCCTTCCGTTACGCGCAAGGTACGACCACCAGGAATTAGCTGAGCACTGCAAGCTTCAAAAATAGCGCCATCAGGACAAGCTGATTCAGTTGGATCGGAAGATTCCCAATCGCGAACACGAACCAACTGCGAACTCATAGCATACATAAGATCACCTTGAGCATCATAAAATCGTGGTTCATAGATCAACCAATGACGTTCATCATCAACACATTCGGTATTAATGGTACGACTCAACTGATACATATCAGTACCAATTTGCCTGCTCTGAAAGGTAAGCTCGCGACTCAAAGGACATAATCCTTCACCACCAACACAAGGCGCAGTACGATCGCCCTGAAATGAATGAACTGCCACCTTGGTTATGGGTTGATTGGTTGTAAGCGAGGCATGAAATTCGCATTGTCCACCACCAACATCTTCAATACGAACACTTTCATCAAATACACGAGGGAAATCAACTTCTCCATGAACAGAACGAATAAGTCTCTCAGTAAGCGCAGAATCTAAATTCACACCACGAACAATATATTGCTCACCATGAACTTTCCCAATACGATACAAGAGCGCCAAATTAATATTCCAATCACGAAGCGTTTCGAAGCCTTGATAATTACTCCCCAAAGCATTCAACTGATCCGAAGTTCCAACTTCATAAACAATTTTTTTATCTTCTAAATCACTTACATAACGATCAAAAGAAAAGGTGTCGATATATCCTGGAATCCTCCGCGCATCCGAAGTATTAAGGTATCCAACCAAAAAGTCTTGCGTCACCGCGAATGCAGGTTCAGTAGCAATATATCCATCTCCGCGATAATCATGAACCATGCGCCCCACAATACCGAAGTCATCATCTGGATAAATACTAAAAAGCGATGAACCTGCAGCGCGCACAGCATTGATCCGCGAATCAGCAATCGTCGCCATCAAAATACCAGCCCCGCCCTTACTTCCTCCCTTGCCTATCAATTGAGTATCATCAGCAATCGAGGAGCCGTATTCTCGTTTAATAAGCTCAAGAATAAATGAAAATGATCGAACAAAATCTTTGGCAATACCAAACGTACCTTCACGTTGTAAATCAGATTTCTTAAGTGGATGCAAAGCGTTTTCAATAGCATATCGAGCGTCATGCGTCATACCACCAATACCACCACGAGTACCAAGTTGATCCCAAGGAGTGCCGATGAGATCATTGTTCTCGTCAAGTGAAGAAATGGTATCTCGAATTACAATGCCATACCCATCACAAGCGAGCTCTTCTAAATAAGCAGTATTCAAAGTTCCCCCCTCATAATCACCACTTTCCATATACACAATATTATTGAACGGCTCACCCATGAGGAATGTTGCCTCACTACGCCACTGAACATCAAATGGATACCCCAACCCGAGAATGTGATCTTCACCAGTCGTTCCTATCCAATGCGGTCCATCAAATTCATACACCGCCTTACGATACTGTCGCCCACCAGAACACGTCTCGAACTGCCATGGCTGAAGCTCTTCCACTCGATAATCATCCCACGTTAAGTTGTAACGAAGTTCATCAAAATCAAAAAGTTTGTGCAAAGAAATGGATCGTGATTCCTCAGTGCCAGAACGCTCACGTGCTTGGCGAAAAATCGCCAACTCACTCTCTTGAAATCCGGTGGTAAAAAATGCAACAACGAAAAAAATAAAAAGCAAATATATTGCAAAAACTGTCGCAACAAAAAATTTAGAAAATTTCATATCCCTTTACATAAGGATACAGCAGAAAACAACGAGAAAGAAGAAATTTGTGCACAGCGACTACTAATTAATATGTCGCAATCTTAATATAAAATTGGCTCCCCTTTCCTTCGCCTTCAGATTCAGCCCAGATTGATCCGTGGTGCGCCTCGACGATTGACTTCGCAATGTAGAGTCCCAATCCCGTTCCTTGAATTTCACGTTTTGTTTTTTCATCACGAACAAATCGTCCAAACAATTTATCCCGTAAATCTTTTGACATTCCTCGCCCACTATCACTAATTTTCACAATAAGCGCATCACCCTCCTCATATAGTTCGGTTTTTACAAATCCTTCTTTTGTATATTTAAGAGCATTATCAATAACATTTTGAACAACTTGTCGCAATTTCTGCTGATCTGCCTGAAGTTTGAATGAAGGAATAAAGCTCTCAAATAGAACCTCAAGATGTTTTTCTTTACCAAGAATTGCATATTCTTCTACCATTTCAGAAACTAATTTCACCACATCAATTTCTTCGAAGTTAAAATCCATCTTCCCCTCTTCAATCTTCCCAAGATCGAGCAAATTATTAACAAGCGCAATAAGTCTGTCAGCAGCTGCCCGAATCTTCTCCGCAGTCTCTTTAACCACGTCACTAACCGGTCCACTCGTACCATCAGAGATAAGCGTTGCGTATCCTTTAACGATATTCATCGGTGCCTTTACTTGATGAGATGCAAAATTCAAAAATTCGGACTTTAAATGATCCAACTCAGTCAACTTTTTATTCACCGTCTGCAACTCCTTGGTTACAACTTCCAACCGCTCCCGCTGCTGAACTTCTTTACGAACACTGCGAATAAGTAAAATACTAAATGCAAGAACAAGACAAAAAACACCGAAATTAAGAATACGAGCAGAAACGGTATCAGCAACAACAAGTTGAAAAAGAGTGGCAGCAACAAGTAGAAATACAACAATTTCTGTAGCAACAACCTTAACATCAAGCAAACGGTGACGAATAATCGCATAGGCAGTTAGTGAAAGGAGAGGGAAACTGAAAATTGAACCGAACGGTATAAAATCTAATCTTCCAAAAAAAACTGGTAATACAAGATTAAAAGATATGTGGAGAGAAAAAGTTATAAATGCACCAACCAAAAGATAAACAACCTGAGCTCGTTCTAAGCCTTTTGTAAGAATAAACTTTCGAAAAATAATAAATAAACCACCGAAAACCAAAAAAGTTGCGAGTATGGCAAAGATGACGATACCAAAATTTCGCTCTGGGTTACTCACTTGGCCGGCAGGAGCAACTTCAATAAGACGTGAAAAAACAAGTGGCGTAAGAGTCAGTAAAGAAACAATGATAACAATTGGCGAAAGAATATATTTAAAAGCTCGAGAAAAAATAACACATTCCTTTGGAAAAACATAAAAGAGACTGAAAAGTGAAAATGAGTAAAGAAGTGAAATAAATAAATGAAAACGCAAAACCCAAAGTATAACACTGGGTGATGAAAACTGATAATTTAAATAATTAGAAATACCCCATAAAAGAGCTGCGATCGAAAACCAAAAAAATGCCTTGTTGGTAACACTTTTACTCTTGTTAAAAAAAACGATGGAGCCAAGAAGAATAGCTGCAGCAACAGAAATTCCGGTAACAATAAGATCAAAATTATGTGCTATAAAAACATTATCAACAGCTTCCATATCACAAAGAATGATCTTGAATCAATAATTCATTAAGAGAGAATCGTGAAGCTCGAGCGCTAGGATGTCCGCCATAACCAATGCGAAACATAATAGGAACTGCAACATCTTCACTCAAACCAAAAATTTTTACAACGTGATCGTATGAAGATTTAATCAGCTCAACATGATGCGAGGAAAAATGGTCATAATCACCCTCCAAAATTCTCTGCATAAAAAACAAGACACCAGTAAGAGGTTGTAAGCTCAAACCCTCCTTGGTAGTAGTCAACCAAAGTCTTTGGAAAAGCCTACCTGCAAGAACAAAATCTTTACTTGAATTACCACGAAAACCAATAATACCCATAGCAGATGAAGAAGAATAGGTTTTAGCATTTTGCTTCCAAATTGTTTTCGAAAAGCCAACCCTATTGAGAGCCTTCACCAAGGACCAAGATTGAAAAACACGAAAAACTTTTGCTGGCATAGGCATTTCAAGAGTTTTAATATAAAAACCAACACGCTTGTTATTGTCTTCAGCCTTTGTCCATGTAATATGACTGAAAAGAAAATTATGAAGTGATGAATTTTCAAAAACGAGGCGCTCATTCATACTTCCAACGCGTGCAAGGGTGTTAATATGACGATGCTCCTCGGTAAGGTAAATTTTTCCCCAACCAGTTCCAGAGCCAACACGTAAAATAGAGTCACGTTGCTCAAGAGCAAGTGCAGTTCTTTGATAACGCTTCCTATTTGTAACTCTTTTTAAAATAGAATCATAAAGAGACTGGTGCTCAACCACCGTTTTTTGAAATTCAACAACAGCAACCAAATTTTGTAAATGATCTCCGTGGGGAAATAAAGCTATATTTATTTGATAACCATGAACGGAACTTGCTATGGCAATATTTTCAAGAAGCATGCCGTGAGCAATAAGAGAACCACGCTGCTTAAAGTTATAAAGTGATTCATCGCTCTTCGGATTGTTATAAATAAAAACTTTATCTTCCTCAATTTTAAATCGCCAAGGTTGACAATTCTCACCAGAGGGAGCGTGGATAGCGATCTCGAGAATGTTTTTGAGATAGTCTTTCATAAAAATTACAAGCCAAGCATTTTTTTAAATTCTCCAGAAGCATCACGACGTTTTTTTTCTTGTTCAGGAGTATGAAATTCTGCATCAAGCTTGTCATCAAGAGAAAGAAGTGCGCGTTCCTTTTCGAGGGATTGATGAGTAGTAATCTTCCGAATGCAATAGGCAACCCCAATACCGTTAAGCAGGGCGGCATCACCAAGTTGAGGCCATGAAACAATGGTTTTACCCATAGCAAGAAGAGATTCCTGCATACGAATCGTAATATTCTCAGGGCCAAGCATTTGCGTGATAACCCTACCAATACCAAATTTATCAAGCTTGATTAATTCTTCATACGTCGGTTCACCAATCATGCCATGAAAAAAAGGTGTCTGGGGGTCAAAATCGTGGCGCTCAATATCAATAATAGCATTATCACCATTATCAGCACCCATAACAATAGGCAGTTTTCTTTTCCGCGCCTCTTCTCGAAGGAGAAGCTTGATGCCAATGGTGTCAATTTCATCAACAAGAACATCCAAACCATCACAAAATGATCCAATGTTATCAGGTGTAATGCCTTCAGGAAAAATTTCAATTTCAGAGTAGGGGTTAAGAGAATAGATTTGGCGAGCAGCCATTAAAACTTTGGGTAATCCCAGAAACTCCACCCCCGCCCTAATACGATTAAGATTTGAGAGAGCTAAATTATCATGATCAGCTAAGCGTAGTTTTCGCGCACCACCTTGCAAAACAAGAGAAAGAGCAACACTATTACCCACGCTCAACCCTCCAATACCAATTGTTGCATCATAAAATGCTTTCTGTTCTTCTTCGTTAACAAGATAACGATTACGAGCAGTACGAACACGAAAAAAATCTTCTTCATTAAGGATGTGAACAAGGGTTGAAATCCAAGGGAAAAAAACCCATACACCATGACGAAACGCAACAGAACCATTAAATTGCTTCCAGTACGCTTGAAACTGATCAGTAAAATCTGGACTATAAACAAGAGTAGGATTATTCACTTGGAATAACTCCAATTGCTGTTCTCGATATTCATCAACAACGTGCTGAATTTTCGATTCAGAAAAAAACGAAGAAAGGGTATCTCGATCAACATCCTTTTCTAAGTTAAAAAAAATTGGCTTTGAATCTGCACGAGCGGTGGATCGCCCGCTCAGAATATCTTCAAGATTCTCCATAATAGTAAGCCTACTACTTTGGAGAAGCGGTTTCAATCTTAACCCACCTTTGCTTTATAGTGCGCTTAAAATAAGTTGGATGTTCATAGCGCCAAAAAACAAGACGAGGCTCAATCCTCTTCCCAAAAAAACCGGCGAGATAGTGATATTCTGCATTTTGTTTAAGAAGGCTCTGCGTAATGGAATGAAGAAGGGCAATTTGAATTTTTTTGTTCTGGCGTACTTTTGGCTTCAATTCAATATTAATCTCTAAAAATTCATTGTGAGAACGATCGTGTTTGGTAATAAGCGTAAATTTTCCAGTAAAATAAGATGTAAATGATTTCTGATAAAAAACTTCGCGAATATGCTCAGGATAAATAATGGCACCATACAACTTCGTAGAAAAATCACTGCGTTCACAAACATAAACGAAGGGCATTTGAGAAAGGTAGGGAATATTTTCCTTACGAGATGCTTTTTCAAGAGAGATCTCGTGTCCTGATAAAGTTTTAGAAATAAAGTCATAAGAAAGAACGCCACCACTGTCTCCTATAAGATATCGTACCAAGGGAATCTCATTACTACCGCTCAGCACAATTTCTCCTTGCAGAGATTCAAAATGAATAAAGAGCGGATTATACTGAGCAAGAGTAGGAATCTTATTGGTAAAACCAAACAATTCTTTAAAAACACGACGGGTGCGAAGAGCAAGGCGGCGGATTAAAATTGAAGTTGGCGTCTCCCATGCCATCGCTCCAATATCTGCAGTGCCATAAACATTAAGCGTGTCGAGAATAGGATGCTTAATACCAACATTATGAGAAATATAATCACGAAACTTTTCATTAAACGCTTCAGCAGCAAAAAGAAGACGCAAATTCAAATTACGAAGTTTAATATCTAACTCAAGAGCTTCATCAATAACATCTTTGATAAATGGCGGATAACCAACAAGAATAACCTGCTTATAACGCGGTGCAAGCTTACGTAAAGCATGGAAAATTTCTTCTTTATTAGAACCTGGGGTAATGATGGAAATTGCATTCCCGCGAAGACCTGCAATTTCAAACGCCTTGTAAGTAATAAGTCCGCCAATCCAAGCACCCATACCCAAACCGACAATCACGAGCACGGGCTCATGAGTAAAGCCGTAAGAACTGTTTCGAAGAAACATTTCAGCAAGAATCGAATATTCCCAATCTAATTTTTCACCTCGAGGAAAATAGAATGGTTCCCCTGTCGATCCAGACGTAGAAGTAAAAACAAGTGGTTTCTTCAGCGTTCCATCCCAACAAAGTTTTTCAAGAGGGTAATTGCGTAGATATGTTTTTTTACTAGTAGGTGGAACGAGTTGAAAATCTTTATACGTCCTTATTTTTGCTGGCGAAATGGAGTTCTTTTTAAGAAAATCTTTATATGCCGGCACTCGTTTTGCAGCAAGGTGAAAAAGGCGCAAAGCACGTTTCTGCCCCTCAAGCGTCCAATAACGCTCGTTCTTGTCTCGGAAAAAATCAAGAATACGCCTTGATCCGAGAGTTACATTTCGTCGATGAAATTCACTCATTATAATAAAAAAACAGTCGTTTAAAGACTGCTTTTCAAAAACAAAAAGGTGGAGCGGCCACTAACGAAGCGGCCTCGTAAGTTGCTACCAGTATCAATTAAAAAAAGAGATAAAAATCGCATACACCCAAAGCCACTGTAGCAAAAATCGAAGTGTTAAGCAAGAAAATTATGTGCGCCGTTTTTTTGAAAAAATCTCTTCCGCCATACGATCGGCAATAAGATTCGTCGGCTGTTTTTCTTTTTGAGAACGGGCGATAATCTTTCTGATAGTACGTTTAATATTTTTAACGCGCGTAAGTACTCGATCGCTACGATACCCCCCCTTTTCCAACTCATCAACAACATTAATAAGTCCGCCGGCATTTGCAACATAATCAGGAACATACAGAATACCCTTCTTGTGGAGAGTCGCTCCCACAATCGTTGATGCAAGTTGGTTATTAGCGCTACCAACAATAAATCGGCAACGCAATTCACGCACGGTTTTGGAAGTAATGTCACCACCCAAAGCACAAGGGCAATAAACATCAACTTTCTGCTTATGAATGATTGCAGGAGAAACAACACGCAACGTTGGAAACTGCTTCCGTGCTAACGCAACTTTCTTCTTGTTAATTTCCGCAGCAACAACATGAGCACCCGCTTCAGTTAAAAATCGAACGAGTTCCATGCCCGTTTTACCAAGCCCCTTCACCGCAAATGTTTTTCCAGAAAGATCATGGTCTCTATAGGCTTCTTCAAAAACACCAAGAATGCTTGAGAAAACGCCGAGTGTTGCCATGTCAGAAGTACTAAGCTTATCACCGTGCAAGACGCCAATTATATGAGGATTTGCAGCGCTCATGATTTTAACATCATCATCGGTCAAACCAACATCAGTACCAGTACTAAATATATCTTTAAAACCACTATAAAGAAGGCCGGCATAAGCAAAAAGCAATGCGGGGGTTTTCATCGTTTCAGAATTACCAATAATGACGCCTTTGCCACCGCCATAATGCACGCCTGCAAGCGCGCATTTATATGTCATAGCGCGTGAAAGATTAAGAACATCGCAAAGGGCATCAGCTTCTGTAGCATATGCCCACATGCGCGTCCCGCCAGTTGCAGGACCAAGGTTGTCATTATGAATTGCTACAAATGCACGGAGGCCCGTCTTGCGATCGGCAAAAAAAGAAACCAATTTATGGTCATCAAATTCAGGGAGTTTTTCAATGTTAGCGATGCACGCGTGTCGTTTCATAAATAAAAATCGAGAGAGCAAGATTAAGTATAGCAAAATTACAAAGAAAAGAAAAAGCGAGAAAGAAAGAAAAGAAAAAGGTATACTAATAAACAAGAATGAGAACGGAAACAATTCAGACCACGAAACTGAGGTGATAGGGAAACTGCCTAACATGAGGCATCACCTCAGCTTCGTGGTCTGAATTATTATCAGCACTCTAAGTGTCAAAATGAAGCAAGTCAAACTACGTTGACAAAGGATTGCGATTGGGACAAAAACCAAGACCAATAAAAAGACCCTCGAAAGGATAAAAGCGAAGAATATATGAAAAGGTAAGGAAGTTTGACAAAGAAAACTACGAGGGGTATCATTCACGACAGAACCGAGCATGGATAAACCTCTGCCCGGATTGACATAAAAAGGTAAAAAAGTGGTAAATTAAATAGAGAAATGTAAACCTAGGGTCAAGAAAGGAGTAAAAAAGAGCTTTTTCCGAACGTCAAATAAGAAAGACAAGACAGAAAGGAAAAAAGAGATGAAGAATCTGCTTTTCGGGCTACTGTGCGTAGCTCTCCTGCTGATGCCCACAATCGCACAGCCACCAACCCCCACTCCCGGCGCTCCAACGGGAACTTCACCAGGACCTGTCGCCGCAAGCGACAACATTCCCGTACCCAACGTGGGAGTTGGAATGGATCCGAGAGAAACCACCCCCGATGGTGATCCATTTTTCGGATACAAAGCCAAGCCCAATAGTTCAGTCCTTGATATGAACGATTTTCACGTCACTGTTCCAAGAGGATACAAGCTCACGGGACAAGACGCGGGAAGCCGACCGCCGGGGTGGCAATTCAACATCACAAAGACGGGTGCTCATTGGTACACGGGAGACACTCAAGGAGCAAATCCACTCGAACCAGAAAGAACATACACCTTTGGTCTGATTGTGAATCGGCAAAGCTTTCTTGAAGCCGACGTACAGTGGTGGGCAACGCGTGATGGTCAGAAGAAAGTTGACGTTCCCGGTGGCGGAACAACGCCACGCCCCGTACCTCGTGGATCGGCAACGCCACGAAGGCGAAAAGATGGTCCCATCATCGATCGAGGACCTGATAGAAACGAACCCTCGACCAAGGGACCAGTTGTAACGTTGGGTATCCCCGAATATTCTCTCGGAGAACCCGACACCGACAACGAAGCCGTTGGCATCACTGCCGGCGAAACATGGACAGCCACCATCAACCACTTCGAGGGAAACAGTCTCTTTGCAATCGTCCTTTCAGAGGATCGTGACGCCAGCGAGTGCCGAACGATGGGCGGATTGCCTCTCTCAAACAATCTTTCGTTTGCAGAGGTAATCTACTTCGAAAACAATTTCCTTGACCAAGATGGGATTTGTCGGTTTGCTATCTCAGTAGCTCCCGATACGGCAGTGGGAATTATCTTTTATGCCATCGTGTTCGTTGACGACGGAGCGATGGACGGGTTTCTGAACCCGCATATGACCGAAGGAGATTACGAGTCTGTTCCGTTCAAGTTCATCGTCCAGTAGATGAACACCTCATACAAACCACGGCCCGAGTAGAAAGCATTTTTCTACTCGGGCCATTTTAATACAAAGAAAAAAAGGTATTAGAAATAATCTATCCCCATCGCTCGTTTCACTTTTGATACAGTATCGCGTGCCAACATCCTCCCCCGCTCTGTTCCTTCTTTCAAGATATGCAAAACCTTTTTTGGATTTTGAGCATATGCTTCACGGCGTTTGCGAATCGGTTCAAGAAAAACATTGAGCACTTCGATAAGACGATCTTTAACCTCAACATCACCAACCATACCTTTGCGATAGCGCTTCTTCAGATCATCAACAAGCTCTGTATTAAAATCAAAAGCATCCAAATACGTAAACACGGGATTGCCCTTCACGTGCCCCAAATCTGTCGCGCGGAGACGAGTGGGGTCAGTATACATTGCTGTAACTTTTTTCTTCACAACGTCAGCAGAATCAGAAAGATTGATAACATTGCGAAGCGATTTACTCATCTTTACACTACCATCAGTTCCCGGTAGACGAGGAAATTTCGAAAGTAAAATATGTGGTTCAACAAGTGTTTTCCCATAGAGTCCGTTAAACCGTTTCACAATATCTCGCGTCTGTTCAATCATCGGCGCCTGATCAGCACCAACCGGAACACAATCGGCTTGAAATGCCGTTATATCCGCAGCTTGAGAAACGGGATAGCTAAAAAATCCAAGCGGCAACATTTTCCCAAAACCTTTTTCTTTAATTTCTGTTTTAACCGTTGGATTCTGCCGCAACCGTCCAACGGTCACAAGATTCATATAAAAAACGGTGAGCTCTGCAATTTCAGGAACAGCGGACTGAACCACAATGGCCGTCTCGAGAGGATTAATGCCAACAGCCAAATAATCAAGCGCAACTTCAAAAACATTCTTGCTCACCTGCTCTGGGTCTTCAAAGTGATCGGTAAGCGCCTGAACATCGGCAATAAGAACATACGTCTCGTACGTATGCTGAAGTTCAACACGTTGTTTAAGAGAACCAACGTAGTGACCCAAGTGAAGCGGTCCTGTCGGCCGATCCCCTGTTAAAATTCGTTTCTTCATGTTGTTAATTAAGCCTCAATTCGGAGGAGAATTCAACCAAGGAATAAAACTGACATTGCCGCTAAGGGCATCGCCTAAGCCATCGGGATTAAGCGTGGGGTGATAGGGACCGGTAATCGTTCCCCACCAATTGTCTTCGGCAGAAACAACTGAAGGGTCAGAAGAAGTGTAAATACCATATTGATCATTGTTGAGAAAAACAGATTGAATTACGGACGTTGTACCAAAAGCATGGTCAAGCGCATAGCGATTCTGTTGAAACAAAGAATGTGCAACTGAAATAATACCACCTTCATTATAGAGAGCGCCGCTTCCCAAAAATCCCCCGTAACGAAAAACGGTTTTATCAAATTGCCCAGTAGAATCTTCTCTAAAATGAATACCGTAATAGGGAGATGGCTAAGTTCAACAAGTAATTGCAACACTTGGTAAAATATCGAGTGTATGAAATTCAAACATTTTTCGATTGAGGAGTGTGAAAAGATACAGGAAATGCTCTGGCAAAAGTCCTCAATCAGAGTAATTGCCAAAGCAATGGGTCGATCTCCATCCTCGGTCTCAAGAGAAATCAATCGCAATATCCCCCTCAAGCGATCATACAGACCAAGGATTGCTCACGGTCGTGCTTTAGAGAAACGCACCTCTCGGAGCAGAAAGATACGTCTCAAGAATGGATTGGTCCGTCGGTATGTGCTCATCGGCCTGAAGTCGGGGCTTTCACCCGAGCAGATATCAGGCAGATTGCATTTGGAATATCCCAAAGAATCGATTTCACACGAAGCCATATATCAATACATATACAGCCACATCTATCGTGGTGGTTGTGGCAAGGTGAGACCCGGATACCACGATTTGAGAAAATACCTCAAGCGCAGACACAAAAGACGAGGCCAACGAGGAATGCGCTCTGTACAGAGAGTATTTAGACCAAAAGGTCCATCAATTGATGATAGACCGAAAGAAATTGAAACAAGAAAAGTGCTTGGTCATTGGGAAACAGGCTCGATGATTTCAAAGAAAAGTAAAGTTGGGTTGAACACTTTGGTTGAAAGAAAAACCGGTTTGGTTTTCATATCTAGAATTGAAAATTCAAAAGCTGAAACAACGAAAGATATAATTGTTGAAAGACTGGGTCGACTTCCATCTGAAGTGCGAAAAACCGTGACATCTGACAACGGAACGGAAAACTCCCTGTTTGATTCTGTCATGACCGAACTTGGCATTCTATGGTTCTTTGCTCATCCATACCACTCATGGGAAAGGGGTACTAATGAAAACACCAACGGGCTGATCCGTTGGTACTTCCCAAAAGGAACAGATTTTGCCACAATTGACGATGAAGCAATCAGAGTAGTGGAAAACGCACTGAACAACCGTCCAAGAAAGCGACTTGGATGGAAAACACCATTAGAAGCATTTAATGAAAGTGTTGCATTAACAGGTTGAGTGTACCATGGCTGTGATTGCGATCCATCACCATTTGTGTCGCCACCAATAGAATCATCACGGTAAGAAGTAACATAAACCGGCTCTGCAGAAGTTCCCTCTGATACAAGACTGCCAAAGACAGAAAGCTTGCCGGAACCAAGAAACTTTACAACCACACCTGGTGCAAGAGTCAATTGCGAAGTTGACGCAACAAGGGAAGATGAATCAATAACAAAAGGAACGCCTCTGTACCACGTTTGGTCGTAAGAAATCGAACCAGTACGAAAGCCACCTCGCCCACTCGAGGTGTTATCAATTGTAACAAAACTTGAAAGGCCAGAAAGATATGCATCATATTGAGATTGATTATCGGGATTTAAAAATACATTTTTGATAAGTGAAACATCGCCACCGGAAAAATAAAGCTGGTCAAAGACATTATCTTCAAACAAAGTCGCCTCAGCAGAAAAAGTACCAGCCGATTGATTAACGGCATGATAAGAATGCGAAACTGAACTTTGGTTGAGCGTAAGAGAACCGCCGATATTTTTAAGAGCTCCATAGAACAAATGAGTGTCAGCTCCGCCATAGAAAAAATGAGTGCGTTGAAAATCTCCAACAGACCCATCCCAAAAATAAATTCCTCGGTATCCTCCACCTCGAACAGGACCTGTAGCATTGCCGTCTCCATTGGTATCACCACCAATGGAATCATCGGAATACGAAGTGACATAAACATCGCCTTGAGGAGAATCTTCGACACGCATTGTTCCGTAGATATGAAAATATCCTGCAGGTAAAAACTTAATAACTGTATCCGAAGTAAGAGTAAGAATCACATCAGCGTTAACTGTGGCGCCATTAATAAGATAAGGAATCCCCGGAACCCAAGACTGATCAGAAAATATTGCAGCAATCTGAAATTCTTGTTTTCCACCACCACGATTAACATTGCCAAAGGAACTAAATCCAGAAAGAGAAGTGAGATATGCATCAGCAATAGTTTGGCCGCCAAACTCAGTCCTACTCACCGACAAAATACCTCCTGTAGCAAAAAGACCATATGAAGTATTGTCTCGAATAATTGATGAATCAACCACCAATGAACCGTTTGTTTGGTAAAGACCATAATTCGAATGAGAAACAGAAGAACGAAGAAAAGTCACCGTACCGCCAAGATTTTTAACGATACCGGGTTGAGGATTAAAGCTTCCTCCATAATGAAAAGAAGTGTTATCAAAATAGCCAAAAGAATTTTCAAAAATGCGAATACCAACAAAATCAGAATTTCCAGGAACAGTAGCATTGCCATCTCCATTAGTATCACCGCCAATGGAATCGTCCAATAAAGAAGTAAAAACGATACGATCACCAAGACCGGCAGAGGCAAAAAGGTAGGCATTATTACTGACATTGAGGGAGGCGCCTCTGTCAAATTTAACAACAACGCCTGGCTCAATCGTAAGCGTTGCACCTGATGTAATGGATATATTGGATTGAATAACATAAGGGCTTCTCTCAAAAAACCAAGTTGTGTCTTCAAAAAGAGATTCCGAAACGTACGTCGGTCCACGCGAAATTAGCTCGTGCGGCATAACGGGCACAGGTAGCATCGGCGAATACGGAGACGGCGGACACTGCGTCCATAAGAAATCGAGCCCGCAACTCGTAAACTGCGCCCCATTCGGTGGATACAACGATGCAATCCCCGGTGTCGAAGTGCTGTGAATGTCATAAGGATCTCTTCGATCACGATTATCTCCGCCAAGATAATTATCTAAACGCGTCTCAAAATGAAGATGAGCATTTGTCATGCCAGTATCTCCCGTACCAGAATTTCCCGATTTACCAATATATTGTGCAACATCAATAAAAGCCCACTGCGAAGTATCTCGAATCTGTGTATAGGGAAGAGACAAATTCGTAACGCTCATATGAGCATATAAGGTGAAATATCTATTTGAATGAGAAATAAAAACGTACTCACCATATCCAAAATTCATTGGATTGTATTGACTATGACGTCGAGCAGTGCCAGCAGCTGCCGAAAAAATATCTTTTCCATAACCAGTTTGATAATCAATTCCTTCATGCTTACAAGGCTCATCTATGCTCGGATTTACACAACTACCCATCGGATAATACCAATATCCTTGTAAAACATTTAACTCATTAGAAAATGGAAGATGCAAAAAACGCGGTGCTGCATGCACGCGCAAAAACACTCCCAAAAAAAGAAAAAGGGAGAAAACAACAATCAAACCACATCTCCCCAAAGCCTACATGCTACTGATAGCTAAAATTCTTAAGTAGGTATTCATACTGACTTATCTCAGAATAGCGTGGGGTGGAAATTCCATAGAGTAAGTCGTCATCGCCTTTTACAAAGTGGGTATAATGATCAATTTCTCCTTGTTCTAAAACTCGGTAATACGTATTGTCGCCAACAGTTACAAAATCCTTAGAAATAGTAAGGATTGGGTCAAACAACTCTTCAACCCACTCTTCTGCTGTTAAATTATCGTCTATTCTGTTAACTAAAACTGTAAATTGAGCGAATCCAACATAGCGATCCTCTGTAGGGAAATATTGATTTTCGCGAAAGAAAGCAGTGCCGTATAAATTCTTGTAATAGTCCTGGCCATCATAATCGCTCTCACGATAAACAAAATTCTCCGGATACTTCAAAGAAAAACCATATTCAGGTTTCTCAAAATCAACAAGTGTCTCTGATTGATATAATTCACCAGTAGTGGTTGGCTGGCGAAAAATGAAAAAAGACAATCCACCCAAAACAAAAAACGAGAAGAATAATCCAAATAATATTTTTTCTCTTCATATAAAGTAAGTTAGTTGCTAATTATGACGACTGCGATGATTGAACAGGTTTTTGCGGAGGAGGCGGCGACTACTGTTGCCCTCCTTGCCCTCCATCGGAAATACGTTTGATCGCCGCCGCAATCTTTCCTACATTCTTATCCAAATCATCCTCTTTGTACAGATAATCATCCGCACCAAGCTCCTTAGCAACGCTAGGATTTTCGGTCTTAATAGTTGGCCAAGGATCTTTTTCGCTACTTAAAATAAAAACAGGCGTTTTGCCAAGTTCTGGGTCACTTTTAATATCAAGAAGTGCTTCGGCGCCATTACCGGAGGGCATATGCATATCAACAACGATCAAGTCGGGCTTCAATGTTTTCGCACGTTCGAACGCTTCGTCGCCACTCATTGCCTCGGCAACCCAATAACCAGCGGCGCGAAGTTTAACCGAAACAATCTCTCGAAATGCCTGATCGTCATCCGCAATAAGAATTAACGGTGGAGTATGCATACGACTAAAAATAAGAATAGGAAAAACTAGGAATCGTGATTCAAAAGCTTGCGAATACGAGCAACCACGGCATTAAGATCTTCGTTTTTTAAAATATACTCGACAGCACCCAATTCCTTGGCATATCGCTGATCGGTCTCATAAACGCCTGGTTGATCCTCGCCATAAGCAGTCAAAAACATTACCTTGATATGTTTCAATTCTTCACGCTCACGCATCTTAAGAAGCGTCTCAATGCCATCCATCTCAGGCATTTGTACGTCCATGAGAATCAAATCGGGCTTTAGTTGAAGTGCACGATCGTATCCTTCCCTACCATTATGAGCAAGAGAAACCGCAAACCCAGAAGAAGCAAGTTTTTGTGAAATTATCGAAATAAAATCCTCATCATCATCAACAACTAAAATATGAGGTTGTTTAAGAGACATAGCACTAGAAATCGTTGATAAGGTATACTATACTAAGCATCCTTATGGAACATGGTACCATACAAAAAATCATTATAGAAATTCGGGCAGGAACAGGGGGTGATGAAGCCTCAATCTTCGCGGCAGACCTCGCACGCATGTATCAACGCTACGCGGCAATACAGGAGTGGCAATTTTCTGTCGTCGACACAAGCGAATCAAGCTTGGGAGGCTACAAAACATTTGTAGCTCGGATTACCGGCAACACCGCCTACGAAGAACTGAAACAAGAATCCGGCGTACATCGCGTACAGCGCATTCCAGCAACAGAAAAACAAGGACGTATCCATACCTCAACAGCAAGCGTTGCAATCCTTCCAGAGGTTGAAGCGAAGGAAGTCGATATTAACCCAAACGATTTAGAGGTGACTTTTTCACGCGCGGGCGGTCCAGGAGGACAAAACGTCAACAAAGTTGAAACTGCGGTACGCTTATCACATAAACCAACAGGTATCGTCATCTCGTCACGCTCCGAACGATCTCAACATGCAAACCGCGAAGCGGCGATGTCTATTCTCCGGGCAAAACTCTATGAACGCCAAAAAGAAACCGAAGCAAAACAACTCGGCTCATCACGAAAAGAACAAATCGGAACAGCAGATCGATCAGAGAAAATTAGAACCTACAACGTTCCACAAGACAGAATAACCGATCACAGAATCGGTAAAAAGTTTCACAACATCGAAAGCATTCTAAACGGCGAAATGAAACCAATTGTAAAAGCATTTCAAAAAGCAAAAAAAGAAGACAGCAACTAAACTGTTGTTTTCTTAAAAACCAAAAAGCTGTCAGCTACAAGTTATTAGTTATTAGTTATTCCTAGCTCTCCAAAATATCAATATCACCCTGAAGTTCGTTCGCGAGCTTCACAACGGGTTCTCCATACGCCCAGCGAAACCGATGCCAATTTCCTCCTGCATAATACTTCGCAGCAGCACATCGTTCACGAAGCGTTCGAGCATCTTCAGGGATTTGTTTACTGTATTCAATACAACCCGAAGAGTCATAAGCTTCATCAAGATACAACGCCGTAGCAGCGAATGCATCTGCATTACGCCAAGGCGACGGAGGATCGTTGCCAGTTACACGAGCAATAGCATTTTCAAACAAGAGCCACGTTGAAGGAATAAACTGCGCGGGCCCCATTGCCCCTCCATACGCTCCATCGCTATTCGGACAAGAAACCAACATCGTTGCGGCATTCAATCCTAGTTTTGCAGTAATTTCCAAAAACGGCTGTACATCACGCTTGGGGTGCATGTAGTATGTTCCAGTCTTTTCATCATAGTAAGGACATTGACCAACATTACGCCCAAGTGCAGATTCACGTGAGAGCACTGCTAAAATAAGTGCGGCGCGGACGCCAGTTGCACCTTCAGCAAGCTTTGCAAACTCATATGCCTGTTCAAAGGTAAGTTCACCACCGCCAAGAAGACGGAAAATTCTGCTTCTAATTTCTGCTGCAGTTTTTTTCGTTTCTTGCAGTAATTCCTGATATTTTGCTTCTTTGCCTTGGGTAACAACGAGTAATTGTTTGCGATCTGATTTCGTCTGCTCAATTCCATATTGCTGATTCGCACGATATTCTTTAAGCGCCTGCGCATCAGTATATTGAATGCCAAGAAGTTCTTTTTCATTAAGAAGCGCAAGTTGCAACGCCTCAACTTTTTCAATAGTAAGGGATAACGTATTCTGTACTTCAAGAAGATTGTTGATATTACCAAAAAAACTTGACAGTTGTGGGTTTTCAAGAAGGACTTCAATTAAACTAATGTATTGATGTTCATATACTTTTTGTAAAGCTTTGATAAGAGCCTCTTTATTAAAGGCGATGTCTTCTTCGGTTTTGATAATATGCAGTTCATTGGTTTGGATTTCCTGATCAAGGTTCGTAAGCGAAATATTGACCGCCTTAATTTGAAGACGCAGTTTTTCAATGCTCGAATCAAGACGAGTAATTTCAGATTTTAAAGAACTACCCTGACTTCTCAAATCGCGTACAGTAGCTTCTTGCTCTAAAATTTGTTTTTCAAGATCGGCAAGTTCCTGTTCAAGCTGTTCACGCTCCTCTCTCGTTTGTTCCACAAACGTTCCTGACTGCGCCAATTGGTTATACGAAGAATCTTCTTCAGCAGCAAACAAAAAATTCTGCTGATCAGGAGCAAGCAACACAGAACCAAAAAGGAAATAAGAAAGAGACGCGAAAAGCGAAACGAAGACAAATAACCGTTTCAACGGAACAATAACAACGCGGTGAGGAATGAAAAGATTGACGCAATAAGGAACACGAGAAAATGGATGAACGCGCGAAGATTGTATATCAAGAAAAATACGGGGTTTCATACAAAAAGACAAACCTTAAAAGGGTTCTGTAGTGAGTATACCATAGCCATAAAGAGGCAACTATTCCTTCTCTTCGGAGCGCTTAATCTTCTTTTCTTCGGTCTCAACAAGTACCTCAGGAGCAGCTTCGGCAACTGGTTGCACCTCTTCTTCAGCACGTTTTTCGGTAACCGTAGCAACAACCGTTTCGGAGTCAATAAAAATTTTAAACGAAGGCGAAAAAGGCAAGTCCTTAACATGGATAACGCTTCCAATTTCGGTAAGTGAAGAAAGGTCAACTTCAATATCGTGAGGCATTTCGGTCGGAAGTGCCTCGATTTCTAGAGCGTCCATAGGACGAACAAGAAGACCGCCAAGATTTTTAACCGCTGGTGATTCATTAATAAAACGAAAAGGAACTTCAGCCGTTACCTTTTCATCAAGACGAACCTGATAAAAATCAACACTTAAAAACTCATCAGTAACAGGATGTCGAGTAACGCTGTGAATTAAGACGGGAAAAGTATCTTTTTCAAAAAGGACATTCACAACAGTATTCTCACCTGCCTCTTTATAGAGAGTATGAAACTCCTTCATGGGAATAGAAACATGGATATTTTGAACACCATGACCATAAAGCTCGCCAGGGATAAATCCTTCATTCCGAAGCTTGGGGAGATGGCTTCCAAAAAGAGTTCGCTTTTGTACTGCTAAATCCATAGTGATACTCAAGATAAGGGATTTTATAAAAAAAGGCAAGACTACCCCCCCAGAACCTCCCAGTCTCTGTGCATTTGCGGAACCATCATGTGCGGATTCCAGGTGCGCTTCAAATCTTCAAGTTCGGTACTAGCTTGATACTTCCCCGCATCTTCTGCATAGTCTTTCTTGTTAGATTCAAGAGGTTTCACTTCATAAAAAACCATTTGCGCGATGCGACGCCCCACCACAAGAGGAATAGAAAAGTTTTGCGAATTGTTCGTAATCTCCATCGTCCAACGATTGAAATACCCCACATCACCCCAACCAGCATCCTTACAAACCTCAATAAAATTTCGGCCGAGTGATGACCGCGCATACATTTTTGCCGTGCAGATATCTTTCCCGCCAATATACTCTATGGTGTGACCAAGAATAGTTTCGTGCGGACCCAAAACAATAACACGCGCATCATTAGGAATGTTTTTTAGGTTCATTCCGAGATGCCCCTGCAATTCGCTCACGAGTTGCGCCTTGTGTGGTCCACCCCAAATACGTTTCGTTGAATCTTCATCATACACATTGTGTATAGTTGACCGTCCTTGCGGATGACCTTCCTTCCAGTACCATTCCCCAAGCATCACATCGTAACTCACGGTCTTCAAATTGCGGTCATTATAGGGCTCGATCACAATCGAACCTTGCTGTTTGTGTCGTAAAATATCGTCGCGAGATAACAACATAAGAGCTATGATCGCAAATGACCACGTCTTTTGCAAGCTAAGACCAGTCTGATATAATTACTAAGATGAAAGAATACCTCGATCTAGTACGGCACGTTTTAGAAAACGGCGAACGAAAAGAAAACCGTACCGGAACCGACACATTCGCATGCTTTGGTATGCATTACAAAATAAACCTCGCAGACGGCTTCCCACTTCTCACGACAAAAAAAGTAAATCTTCCCGCCGTCATTCATGAACTTCTTTGGTATTTGTCGGGAGAAGATCACATTAGAAACCTCCGCACAAAAACAAAAATCTGGGACAACTGGACAAGCGAAGAAAAGAATTGGCATGTCGGCAATATGTATGGCTACCAATGGGTCAAATGGGAACAATATGTAAAAGATCCGAAGACGGGTGAAATAAAACTCAACCACATCAACCAAATCCAAGACGTGATTGATAAACTGAAATATAATCCAAGCGACCGCCGAATGATCGTTTCCGCATGGAATCCCGCTGATCTGCATCGTGAAAAGTCTGATCCGAAAGCTCCCGCACTCCCCTCATGCCACGCCTTCTTCATGTTCTATGTTTCAAACGACAGAAAACTATCGTGTCATCTAACGCAACGCTCGGCAGACCTCATGCTTGGAGTCCCCTTCAACATCGCGTGCTATGCAACGCTCACCCAGATGTTAGCGCAGGAATGCAATATGAAACTCGGTGAATTCTCACATTATCTAAATGACTGCCATATTTATGAAAACCATATTGAGGGAGCAAAAGGACAACTAACGCGAGAACCAAAAACAAAACCACAACTCATAATAAACAAAAAACCTTTCTGGGATTTGAAGTTTGAAGATTTTGAATTAAAAAATTACAACCCCGACCCGCCCATCAAGTTTTCAGTTGCGGTATAAAAAAAGTAAACCCACATCTCCAAACGATGTAGACGTGGGTTATAAGGGTTAGGAAACCACTGCACGAGCACGGACAGTGCCACGCCGAAAGACGGGAAGAGACCAATAGACGTGGAGCTTGTCGTCGAGCCAGTCCACGCGCGGCACGTAGCCATCCGGATCCCGGGAGCTCGTACAAAGCGTCGTGTTCTTGAGGTCAAGATGTCCTCCGGTCTTCCGAAAGTTGGGGATCTCAAGAAGCAGTCGCTCCGTGAGCGTAATCCCCTGCACACCCTGACACGTGATGTCGTTTGCGGAGAAACCTTTCAGCTCCTCATCCACCTCCACACGGTCACGAACCCAGATTGCGTAGTCAACTGAAACAATCAATCGAGAGAAATTATCTATCATTTCAAGGTATCGACATAACGTATAGCATTGTTGAATATTTGTCAAGCAGACTGCGTTAGTGCATAATAAAACTCTATCTACTAAAATCTAATCTCTACCCTCTAAACAACATGATCTCCATCATCGCCGCAGTGGCAATGAACAATGTAATAGGAAAAAACAACAAACTCCTCTGGCATATTCCAGAGGATCTTAAACGTTTCAAAAAACTAACCGAGGGCAATGTCGTCATGATGGGCAGGGCAACACTCGAATCAATTGTGAGCTATATTGGCGAACCCCTCCCCGACCGCACCAATGTCGTTATTACCCGAAACAAAAACTATAAATTCCCGGAGGGAATTTACCCTGAGCGAAATCGAAGGACGACATTAATCTACAGCTCACTAGACACAGCACTTGAAGCACACAAAAAAGACAACGTCTTCATCGCCGGCGGAGGAAAGATCTACAAAGCGGCAATGAACTATGCCGACCAACTCTTAATCACTCACGTGGACAAGTCTCCCGAGGGTGACACATATTTCCCAGTAATTGATCAAAATAAATGGAAAAAAACCGAGGAAGAACAACGCGACGGCTATCGCTTCGTGACATATAAACGAAAATAATAAATAAACGTATACTAACAACATGAACATCAAACCAGGCATCTATGAACATTTCAAAGGCAACCGCTACGAAGTAATTGGCACAGCAAAAGACAGTGAAACGCTTGAAGAGATGGTGATCTACAAAGCCCTCTACGGCGAACACGACACATGGATCCGCCCGCTCGCAATGTTTGAAGAATCCATAACGCGCGACGGTAAAACCTTCCCTCGCTTCAAAAGCATTGAAGAATAAAAAGACCCGTGAACGGTTCACGGATCAAGTCCTTCAATACGAAGAATTTCTGCTCGAACTGCTTCCTGTTCGGGATTGGTAAGGGTCGGAATACGCTCTAAACGCAAACGTAGTTCTCGCAGTGCATCATCACGATTCACAACACGAACTTCGTCCCGTTCGGGACAAGGAAATATGTCCATCAGCTCAAGATAAATCTCACGCTTTCGTTTCGGATAACACCACAAAAACGAAACGATCTCTTTCGGCATCGCCATCGAAAATCTCCTTAACAAAACCAGGGGTTGCATGAAAGTACTAATTTCATATTAGAGAAAATAAAAAATCCCCGCAAGCACTGCTCGCGGGGACAATAGACACTATCCGCAGAAAACCTCACCGTGGTTTATTGTAGCACGAATATAGTAAATCTGTCAAACCGAGCGTGGTTGCAATTTACATCCTCTGAAACAACCGCATCCGCTCGAGGACCACCTTTTTGACGCCTTCAAACGCATAATCCGAAAGCTTATAGGGCGCAATCTCGTCAGGGCGCTCGGCAAATGCCTTGTTCATCCCCTCGCGCCACGCACTCCGCAACTCTGTCGAAATATGCACAACATCAACGCCCGCCTGAATCGCCGCGGCAAAATCTTCATCCGGCGTCCCCGATCCGCCGTGCAAGACGAGCGGCACACCCGCCATCTCCTTGATCGCCTTGATCCGTTCAATGTTTAGGTGCGGATTCTTCGCCGCCTTAAACATCCCGTGTAAATTTCCCACCGCAGGCGCCAAGAAATCAACGCCCGTTTCTTCCACAAAACGCTTCGCCTCCTCGGGCGTCGTCAAATCTTTTTCCTCAATCTGCGCACCTTCCGGAATCGCATCCAAAATTTTTGAGGAGCTCCCGATGTATCCAAGCTCGCCTTCGATAAAAATTTTCCGCCTGCTCGCCCGCGCATACTCGACAATCTCTTTCGTCTTTTGAATATTCTCCTCAAGCGGCAACTTCCCGCCGTCGAAAAGCACAGCGTCATACCCTGCATCAATCGCCTCTTTTGCGAATGCGACATCCTTCGTATGATCAGCGTTTAAAAATATCGGCCAATTATAAGTCTCACGAATTGCTCGAACCAATGCAACGCAACGCTCAACTCCGATAAATGTTCGCTCACCCTCCGAAGTGCCAATAATAATTGGTGTCTTCTCTCCGGGCTGTAATTCCTGCGCAGCAGCAAAAATTGCATTTAAGGTAATAAGTTCAGCAATATTGAAATGTCCAATAGCAATATTGTTTTCACCTGCGTCACGTAAATATTCAAAGAGTGTTTTCATAAATGTAATTGTTTAGTAATAATCGAAAAGATCTTCTCGTGAATCTCAGTAAGTGACATCAGTCTACCACGAGGAGCGCAATCAACCACTATGAAGTCTTTCGGGTAGAGCGAAACTGCGGTGTGGTATGTCGAATGAGCTCGTTTCAGATGCGATAAACTTCCCTCGTGCATATCGCGCTTTTTCCCGCGTAAATGGGAACGATCAGCCTTCATGTCAATAAACCTTGAAGCAATACGCGGCGGGACATCAAGGAAAATATTGATATTCGGCTTCGGAATCCCAAGAAGATTGTATTCAAAATCATAGACCCACTGCATAAATTTCTTACGGGCACGCAAGTCTTTTATTTTTGAACCTTGATGCCCAAGATTTGAAGCAAGGTAGCGATCAGCAATAACAACAGCGCCCTGTTTCAACCATTTCTGAATAGTAAAACTCCCGTCGAATCGATCAGCTGCATAAAAGACCGAAGAAAGCCGCGGATCCATGTTGACCGCATCGCCATACTCTCCGCGTAAATACTTTTCAACGAAATGTGCAGACGGTGTGTTGTATTGCGGAAAACTAATCATCTTCACTAGGGCACGCATTTTCTTGAGACGAGAAAAAAGCATCTTCGTCTGCGTCCCCTTACCAGAACCATCAATTCCCTCAATAACAAAAAAAGCTCCTTGATTCATTATGTGAAACGAACAATGCCCTTTTCAAAAGACTCAATAATGCGTTGCTCCATCTCCGCCTCACCTCCAGCATACTCTTTAAAAATCTTCGTCCAAAGCGCCTCTTGCTGATGATAAGTAAAAAACTCATTTTTTTCTTCCGCAAAGGAAACGGCAGTCATCGCATTATCAGCCAAGTCAAAACTTACAACATGATCTTTACCTTCTTCGTTCTTGAAAATTCCGGCAACCCAATCACAATTATCCCAAAGCTCAAGATCAATAGTGCCCAGATTCTTGAAGGCGGCGATAACGTCTCGCTCACCGCGCGTCCAATGTACTGATTCAGGATTCACTCGTGGCAAAAATAAACGCGGATCATTAGGATCTTCTTTTACTAAATAGCGCTGAACAATAAGCCACTCTCCAGAACCAACCGATTGAAGATCGAGAATATCTCCGCGCAGCAACGACTTGAAACGATCAGCATATTTTTCCTTATCATGTGAATAAAATCTAAACATTTTGGAATAAAATTCCACTTCGTGAAAATAGTGAAGAAGTAAAATAAAATCTCGGAGTAACTTACCGGGAATATCTTCTTTGATAGGATTCACAAAAATAACACCAAACTCCTTCAGATGGCTAACGTTGTGATGCTTTTTTTGAACAAATTTTTCAGCAATATCATGCCACTCTTCACCCAACACTTTAATCTGTATGGGTTGTTCAGAAAAGGCTTCGGGAGATAAATCGCTATAAAGCTTATCAAACATCGCATGCATCCACTCGTTCGTTTCAACAAACCGAAGCGCGCTAAAAGCGCTTAACACATCTTCCTTCTCAAGAAGTTCATCAATCGTTGCATAACCACGATAGCTCAATAGATTGCTCGGGTTCGACTTACGTAAAATTTCTGTAGCAAATTCTTCACTCAAAAAAAACCCCTTACCTACTTTGGCAATACGTTGAGCAAAATGAGCAGCCTTATCGAACTCGGTTTTACCTTGTTCGGAAACAAGGTGTTTTTGGAAATCTTGTTCTTGATACAAGATCTTATCCCGAAGTGCAGCACGGAGATCAAGTAAGGGAACACTGGAGTCTTTGAACCCAAGTTGCCGTAAAACGCGTCCAATAACCTCTTGCTGTTCAGCATAAATGGCCTCAAAAACACCACGCTTCCCGGTAATGCTGTGCATCTCTTCCTCAAGCTTATCGAGAACGAGCGGTTGGATATTAAGGATAGTTGCCAGGGTTGTGATGTAATGCAAACTCATAGAGGCTTAACGGTAATGGGAAATTTCACCCAACGGCTTGATCGATCAAATTCTTTTTGAGTAAGCAGTCCTCCTTTTGCACCAAGGTGTTCAACTTTCGAAGTCGCATTCGCTGATGCAAGACGAATGGCAAACGAAACTTTATCCGGATTACACTCGCCAATATTACATGACTCATCCATACGGATAAGTCCCGCAACAAATGCGGAGCCAAACGAATCACCGGCACCAGTTCTATCAACAACCTTCTTCTCTTTAAAAACGCCAGCAGAATACAATTTGAAGCCATCAGAAACCATAACGCCCTTAGGGCCATCAGTCATAACCGCAATACCAGGAGTAAGCTCATGAAGCGCAAAGAAAAGTTCTCGTGTTTTGTCATAGGAAACGCCGGTAAGATACGACGCCTCTTCACGATTCACCAAGAGCACTTTTACATACTTTAAAAGCGGCTTGAGCGCCTTACTGCCAAAACTAATAAAATGCTTTGACGGATTAACAGCAATAAGTACCTTGTTGCGATGCAAACGCTTAAAAAGCGCTAAGAGCGTTGGATAGTCCATATCACTCGGAACAATGTATGCCCATCGGGCTTTCAGTTTTGTGAGAGGGATACTACGACTCGTAAGTTTCAGCTTAGGATTGCGATACACCAAAACCGTCCTACTTCCGGAATGAGTAAGAAGAATAGTAGCGTATGCAGTCGGCACATTTTTCTGAACAACCGCATAAGCAGTAACGCCCTCTTTGCGCAAAACAGAAATAATATCCTTGCCAGATTGATCATTCCCGACAGCAACCACCGTAGCAACCTTAAATCCTTGGCGAGCAAAAGTAACGGCGGTATTGGTAGCGCCACCACCAGTAGAAAAATACATATCTCTCATCTCAACCTTTGAACCCAAGGCGAAGCATTCTGCTTCACCTGAAGGAAATCCGATCTTTTGAAGGTGCTTTTTATCCTTCAAAACCATAAAATGCGAGCTCATGAGATACACATCTCGTGATGCCGTCCCGATAGTAATTACATCTAACATATACCCATTATAGCAAGCTTTTCAGATCTCACCAAAAGGCGAGGAAAATCAAAGAAAAGAAGAAGTGGTGCTTAACGCCTCCGCTTCAAAACCTGCTTAACCGCATGTTTCACTGCTTTCACGTCCATCCCATATTTCGCAAGAAGCGCATTCGGCGGTCCAGACTCCCCAAACGTATCCTGCATGCCCACAAACTCTATGGGCGTTGGCGCCTTCTTCGCAAGTACTTCAGCAACAGCGCCGCCCAACCCGCCGATCACGCTATGCTCTTCCACAGTAACCACAGTACCGCATCGCTTTGCGAGTGTTGCAATAGTTACCTCATCAATCGGTTTTACAGAAGGAACGTTTAAAACAAGCGTTTTAATCTTGTTATGCTGTTCAAGATCATGCGCCGCAACGAGCGCTTCATACATAAGCGGCCCTGCAGCAATAATTAAAACTTCTGGTTTAGTAGTTTGCCAAAAAAGTTGCGCCTTTCCGGGAATAAACGGTGTTTCGCTAGTCGTCACAACCGGCGTCTTTTCTCGCGCAAGGCGAATATACACCGGTCCCCAAATATGAGTGGAGGCAAGTGTCGCCCGCTCTGCTTCCAAGTGGTCACACGGAACAAATACTTTCATTCGCGGAATAACTCGCATCGTTGCGATGTCTTCTATTGGTTGATGAGTCGCACCATCAGGCCCCACCGAAATACCCGCATGAGATCCCGCAATTTTTACATTGGAATCGTTGTAGCAAATCGTCGTCCGAATCTGTTCCCAATTGCGACCGGGAGAAAACGTTGCATACGAGGTAATAAAAGCAATCTTCCCCTCAACGCCAAGTCCCGAAGCAACCGCCGCCAAATTTTGTTCAGCAACACCAATTTCAAAAAATCGCTCGGGAAATTTGTCTCTGAATTCTGCCGTACGCGTTGATTCAGTTAAATCAGCACACAACGCAACAACATTCGAATCACGCTCTCCGGCCTTAACCAGTCCAGTACCATAACCATTCCGAATAGGAACCATTTCCGGTTCCGTAAATATTGTTTTGCTAAGATGTGCTTTTGGATTGAGCATATGTTTAGAAACAAGTTAACTGCGACATGAGACAAGGAATGTTAAACGCTTTTCCGAGCTTTCATTTTTTGAATAATGAAACCCATGAATGCTCCAAGAACAAAATATTGAACCAAGCCAGCTAACACATAAATACCAAATATATCAGTTGAAGTTCCGAAGTCTAATCCTGCGTATATCAATAAAGTAGTAGTAGGAAAGTTAATAATCATAAATATAACTGTACCAATTGGTTTCAAAAAAAGAGCATGATCCACAATTATAAAAAATGAATCGAAAAGCAAGAATCCCATTCCCACCTTAAACCATAATGGCCACTCCTTTCTCATTTTTCCAATGTCGCTTGCTACTTGTTGCTTGTCGCCAATATTTTCCATTTAAATTTTAATTTCTTACTACAACCTACCACCTACAAACTACAACCTAATTTACTCATGCTCACTTTTGATTCTTCCCTCCATGGTTCGAAGCTCATGAAGCGCCTTTCGAGTTGTCTCTTCATCTTGTGAAGCACTGTGCCACTTGTAATCATTTTCCATAAAGCTAACGCCTTTTCCCGGAATGGTATGCGCAATAATAACCGTCGGCATCTCATGTACTGCTTTCGCCTCATTCACCGCGGCGATAATTTGCTCAAAATTGTGACCATCAATTTCCAACACATGCCAATTGAACGCTTCATATTTTTCCCGTAACGGTTCAAGCGGCATAACTTGCTCCGTCGTTCCGTCAATCTGAATATTGTTTCTATCAATAATAATCGTCATATTAGAAAGCTTATATTTCGCGGCAAACATAACCGCCTCCCAATAAATGCCAGCATCATGTTCGCCATCAGAAGTAAGGCAATAAATCTGATGCTTTTTGTTATCAAGTCGTGCGGCAAGCGCCATCCCAGCCGCCTGCGAAGGTCCAGAACCAAGAGGGCCAGAGCTTGCATCAACGCCAGGTAACGTTCCTCGATGTGGATGTCCTTGAAGTCGGCTTCCTAGCTTGCGGAGTGTTTTCAGCTCCGCATGAGGAAAATAACCAGCGTGCGCAAGTGCCGCATACTGCACCGGACAAATATGTCCGTTTGAAAGAATCAATCGATCACGATCCACCCACCGAGGATTTTGAGGATCGTGCTTCATAATGTGAAAATAGAGTGCCGTAAAAACATCCGCCATACCAAGTGGCCCCGCCTGGTGTCCCGAACCAGCTTCCATGAGCATAGCAATAATATCTTCACGAATTTCATTCGCTTTCAACTCAAGACGTTTAATATCGTTTTCGTGTAAAGAATGCATATAACGTGAATAAAGAATTAAGAAGTATGAATTAAGGTATTAAAAAATTTTGCTTGATTCTTGATTCATAATTCTCGATTCTATAAACCAGCAAGCTTGTCGTATGCCGCCTTCGGATCCGGACTGTTAAAAATATATGACGCGGAAATTAATCGATTCGCCCCCGCATCACGACAAAGCTGTGCAGTTTCTAAATTAATACCGCCGTCAACTTCAATGGTAACATCCGGTAATTTCTCTCGCAATGTCCTAATACGCCCCAATGCCTCATCTTGAAACGGCTGACCGGGTAATCCTGGGTCAACGGATAAAATTTGGAATTGTGAAAAATCATGTGCGTAAATCGAAAAACGATCAACGGGGGTGCCAGGTTTTGAAGAAAGCATAACTTCCGCCTGGAGAAGCTTGATCGTTGTTAAAAGTTCCGGCGGGCGTGACAATGTCTCAATATGCACAATCACGCGCTTTGCGCCACAGCGAATCCATGGCTCAACAAGGAGTTCGGGATTCGTAACCATAAGATGAACTTCAAAATTCGTCGTGAGCGCATGCTTTTGAATAATAGTTTTAAGCTCATTGGGTTTTCCCCACGTATAATTTTTCGTAAAAATACCATCAGTCACATCAATGTGGAGCCAATCAGCAAATTGCGACGCATGCACAATACGCTCTTCAGTCGCCTCAAATGTTTCCGTGTTGATAGAAGGAATAACTTCCATATCAGATAGTATATCATTGATACAAAAATCCGCCCAAAGGGACGGAAAAACTTCTAGCCTGTCCGTAAGTTATAAAGTGCTGTAATTTATACTCCTTTCATGAGCGAAAAATTATTGCGTGTTTCGATGTTACAATCGAAAAGCTGTCGCGAATGAAGTCAGGATTTTGGTCCGAAGCCTGACTCAAATTCCACTACGGCCAGAAGAAATCACGCGTTGGACAGGCTAGAAGCTCTGAATAACACTATATCACACATCCAATTTTCTTATTCTTCGCCCGTGACGATCCTCCGCAGAAAAACCGGTACGCAAAAAAAGTTCAACGGCTTCTTGTGCCTCTGATTCATTCAAAAACCGAGCGCCGAGCGAAAGCACGTTTGCATCATTATGTTCACGCGCAAGTTTCACTATATCTGAATTAAAGCCATAGTACACAGCCGCACGAACATCCTTTACACGATTGGCGCACATTGCCTCGCCCTGCCCCGAACCGCCTAAGATAATTCCTCGATTGTTCCTAGGGTCTTCTGCCACCTTCTTAGCAACAGGAAAAATGAAATCTGGATAATCATCACTTTCGTTAAAAGTAGTCGCACCCAAATCTTGAACGTCATATCCTTTTTTACTCAAATATTCTTTCAAAACTTCTTTGAGCTTAAACCCTGCGTGATCAGTTCCTAGGAATATTGTCATAGTAATAATTGTAAAATTAAAAAATGAGAATTGAAAATTACAACGTTTCTGCCATCTTCTGAACGTGTTGCACGAGCGTCGAAACATATCCCCACTCGTTGTCATACCACGAAAAGACTTTTACTAAATCACCATCAACAACTTTGGTGTAGTTAAGATCTACAATAGCGCCATAGGATTCTCCAATAATATCTGTCGAAACAAGTTGCTCGTCCGTCACGTTCAAAACCTTGTTCCAGCGTGTATCTTGTATAGCTTTTTTAAAAATTGCATTTACCTCCTCTACAGATGTTTTTCGTTTTGCGAGAAACGTAAAATCAACAAGCGAACCCGTGAGCACCGGGACACGCATCGCAACACCATCAAATTTATCCTTCAAATTCGGAATAACGCGCGTAACAGCAATCGCCGCACCGGTTGTAGCAGGAATAATATTTTGCGCTGCGGCACGTCCTCGCCGAAAATCATTCCCACGTGTTGGTCCGTCAACGAGCGATTGCGTTGCCGTATACCCATGCACCGTCGTGAGCATCGCCTTCTCGACACCAATAGTTTCGTCCATAATAGCAACGACGGGCGTTGTCGCGTTTGTTGTACATGATCCATTCGATGTTACGATACACGTCTTCAAATACTCATCATTCACGCCAATCAGAATTGTCTTCGCATCCGCCCGCTCATCATCTTTTGAGGGAGCGGTAATAACTGCACGCTTTGCACCAGCGGTAACATGCTGTTGAACTTTTTCGAATGTATTAAAAATTCCCGTTGCATCGACAACGATATCAATACCTAAATCTTTCCACGGCAACTTCAGTGGATCTTTCTCTTTGATAACTAAAATACGCTGGCCGTCAACAACGAGAAGTCCCTTATCTCCGCCAGGTGACGAATCTCCTTCAACGCTCACCTCTCCAGGATACGAACGGTACGTTGAATCATGTTTTAGCAAGTACGCAAGATTCTCGATCTCACTCAAATCATTAATGGCAACAAATTCAAAATGCTCGTTATCGAATGCTTGCCGAAAAAACAAACGCCCAATACGTCCAAACCCATTGATGGCAATTCTCACTTTTTGCATAGTTAATTAAACAGGTTGTGTAAAAGACAATCTCGCCCGACACCGAAGATGGTTAGGGTTCTCCCGAAGCCATTAATAGCAATACGAGCTTTATTCATTATATAAAGTATACCTATTATTCCGGATAATAGTATTCAACAGTATCGCCAATCTGAATGCCGCGTTCCGCAACCTGACCTGCATTAATCTCCAAAACGCCATTTACGGGCTCGGGAGGAGAATAAATAGTGGACTGATCTTTGTAAGAAATGTTTTCTTCAATGCTCACAACCTTGTCATCAACAAGCCAAAGAAGATCAATGGGAAAACGCATGCCCTTCATCCAAAATCCATAAACACCAGCGTCTTGAAACTCGAAAATCATACCCGCATCGGGATCAAGAAAATCTCTCCCCGACAATCCCTTGTATTGCTGTTCTTCGGTCTCCGCAATCTCTACTGAATAAACAAGACCACCGACGCTAAGAAGTTCTGTATCGTACGTCAGATCACTCCGCTGAGCCTCTTCAATACGCTCGAGAACCTCATCCGATGGTCGAATGTGAGCCTCATTGCGGGAAAAAAAATAAAAGGCAAAAAATCCTAGTCCAACAACAAAAATAATAACGGGTAGTAAGACAATAATCTTCGAAACGGGTTTTTTCTTCATGATAAAAGGTGAAAAATAAGAATCCCAAAGGCGACCGCCACATTGAGAGACTCCTTGGTTCCTTGCATAGGAATCTCTAGGATTCTATCACACTTTTTAAGAATATCTTGCGAGAGGCCGCCGACCTCAGAACCAAGAATTAAAACAATGGGTTCTGTCAAATCTTGCTTATGGAACGAGATGTACGGAACCGATGCAACGGCCTGTTCAAGAGCAAGAATCTGATAGCCCCGAGATTTCAGTTCATCAAGCAAAAGAGCTGTGTTAGAAACCTGCTCCCAAGCAACTGTTTGTTCAGCGCCAAGAGAAACCTTCGTAATTTGTGGGCGCGACTTTTTAAATCGATCCAGGGGGATGGGAGTAATGCCTGAAAGATATAACTTCGAAACACCAGCGGCATCACTGGTACGAAAAATAGACCCGACGTTGTGCATACTGCGAATATTATCTAAAACAACCTCCATGGTATGATAACGATATGATTAAACTGCTTTTTTATCTCGCAATCTTCGGAACCCTCGCTATAGGATTCCTCTACATTGCACCTGATGGCATTAAAACCAATGTGCTTACATTTGTAAACGACAAACCCATTCCTAAAAGCATTAAGGAAAAGGCGGAAGAATTTCTCGCCACGCCCGCTTACGAACGGGATAAGCTTTTTACAACATTGGAACAAAACCTCACGGAAGCAAAAACTGCCATTGAACAAAATGATAGCGAAACGGCAAATACACTTCTTGAAAAAACAAAGCAAACATTAAAAGAGCTGCAAGAGCAAAACAAAGAACAAAAGGGGCTAAGCTCCGCCGCACAAAGCTTCATCGTAAATACCATCGAAGAACACTTCGCAAACAATCCCCAGTGCAGCGTTGAAGACAATAAATAAGGAAATGGTCCGCTCGACGTTCGAGCGGACCTGGATATCGGTGAGGACCACGAATGGTCAAAATGAACGGGGAATAAAAAGAAAAACTATCCTTAGTGTACTAAGAATAGAAAAAGATGCAAGTCCCCCATTGGGGAAAACTGCAATACACCAACAAAGAGAACCCTACTACTCTAATACCCCTCAAGCATGTGGGTCTTCTCGTGCATGCGGATACGGCTAAGCGCCTTCGCCTCAATCTGACGAATACGCTCTCGCGTAACACCAAAAACCTTACCCACCTCTTCAAGGGTGTGGTTAATGCCATCCTTCAAACCAAAGCGCATCTCTAAAATTTCCTGCTCGCGGGGCGTCAGGTCCTCGAGAATCTCCTTAATCTTTTCCTTCAAAAGCGATTGGGAAACAAGTTGGGTTGGGGTAAGATTTTTTTCATCGGGAATAAATTCAGAAAGCGTTGAATCTTCATCGCTATCACCAACCGGTGATTCAAGTGAAACAACTTCCTGGGAAATTTTTTGAATATGATGAACTTTTTCAACAGGTAACTCCATCTCGATAGCAATTTCTTCAGGCAATGGCTCTCTGCCGAGTTCTTGCTGAAGACGACGTTTTGTTTGCGTGTAGCGCGAAATGGTCTCAACCATATGAACAGGAATACGAATGGTGCGCGACTGATCAGCAAGCGCACGTGTAATCGCCTGACGAATCCACCACGTTGCATAGGTCGAAAACTTATACCCCTTACGGTAATCAAACTTATCAACCGCCCGTGAGAGACCAATGTTTCCTTCTTGAATAAGATCTAAAATATTTAAACTCGTTGTTCGATTCACATATCGCTTGGCAATCGAGACAACGAGACGTAAATTAGCTTGAATAAATCTTTGACGCGCCTCTTCATCCCCCGCCTCAACACGTTTTGCTAAATCTTTTTCGTCTTGTTGAGTGAGAAGTGCCGTACGCCCAATTTCCTTCAAATACATCTGAACAGCATCCGGAAGATTCTGTTCAATCATAGTTGCTTCTTCAAGCTCTTTTTGGCTAATCTCTTCCTTCGACTCAACATGAATCAACTGCCCCGTCTCAACAACTTTAATATTTACCTGCTCAAGGCGGTCATAAACCTCCTCGAGGAAAGCAATATCATCTTCGACATGGGGAAAATGTTGCAATACCTCGCTGTCAGTAACAAAACCTCGTCCACGCCCGCGCTTCACAAGCTCATCAAGCGCCTGAAGATTAATCTCGCGCTTTTTACCCGCCTTGGGAGAAATTTTTTTCTTTGAGCGCTTCGCCGCTACGCTCCCTATACCTTTCTTGCGGGTAACGGGCTTTTTTAAAACCATCTTCTTGGAAGATCTCTTCGGCTTTTGAGAACGCTTCGTTGTGCGCTTTTTAGATGGTTTTTGGGACAGTTTACGCGACCGAGCTTTGATCGCCCGGGTTTTCGATTGTTTTTTGGTGACCATGAAGATTGTAGCTAATTCCTAGACATTATTGATGTCTTTTGAGATGGTGTCAAATGCCTGAAGCGCCTCGAGAAGTGCCTTTTCGTCTGAGTGCTCTTCAGCCACGCGAATCGAATCTCGTAATTGCTCACGACGATTATGTAAATGCATACGGCGAAGTTCGCGCAAGAGGTTAGTAAATTCTTTATGAACATCCTCATCCGACGCATCACCGTGATCCAAACTCGATTGTAAAACAATCCGATCCAACACTGGCTTCGGTATAGTTTCAATCTCCGTACCAAGAGACAACGAACCAGCAAGGAGTGAAGAAAGAATGGGTCGATACGATTCTGGAAAATGATCTTCGAGTTCTTGGCACCGTTCATGAAATGTATCATGCGCAAGCGCCAGACTCAATACTCGTTCGGAAATTAAATCATGGCGCGTAAGCGGTTGCTGTGGAATCGTCGGCACCGCCACTTTTGAAGAAGATTGCGGCGGAGACTGTTGGTCATGAAGTGCATTCATCTCTTCTAAGAGATCACGTTCACCAATACCTGTTCGACGAGAAAGTACTAAGACCCAATGCGATCGTTCAATCGCGCTCGATAGCTGCTTAATTTTTGAAAGGACAGCTCGAACATTGGTTTTAAAAAGTGAAATGTCACCTCCCTTATTCGCATAACGTTCAAAATACCACTCCATCGCAGGTTGTGCGTTAGCAACAAGCGTAGCAAGTGTTCCTGGTTGTGCTTGTGCAATATCGGCAGGATCCATGAGTCCTTCAGGAACATCTGCTTGACGAATAATGTGAGCAGTTACATCCTGCTGTGAAGCAAGATCAATCACCTTCTCCGTTGCCATCTGTCCTGCGTCATCGGTATCGAAAAAAACAACAAGCTTTTCTGTAAACCGCTTGATGAGTCGAATATGGTCTTGCGTAACTGCAGTACCCGATGTCGCAAAAACATTGCGAATACCATCTTGGCGTGCGGCAATAACATCCATCTGACCCTCAACGAGTACAGCAGTTTTTTGTTCGCGAATATCACCCTTCGCTAAATGAAAACCAAAGAGCACCTTTGATTTATTAAAAATAGGCGTCTCGGGAGAATTGGTATACTTGGGCAAAACAGCTCCGCTCACCGTTGTTTCTGCGCCGGGCATAATCCGCCCCGTAAACCCAACTGTTTTCCCAAAAGAGTTATACAAAGGAAACATAATACGATTGCGAAATCGATCCCAATAGGTACCTCGTTCGGTTTTAAAAACGAATCCTGCCCGCTCAATATCCGCAATCCGAAATCCGCGTTTTGATAAAAACTGTGAAACACCATCGGAAACATTTGGTGCAAAACCAAGTTCGAACTCATCAATCGTTTCTGGCTTGAGCCCGCGGCTCGTCAAGTATTGCATCGCAACCTTCGCCGGTTCTTTGTCGCTCCGAAGTACCGCTTTATAAAACTCTTTGGCGTGTTCGTTGATTTCATAGAGTACCGCCATCTTGCGCTGATCAGGATTAGCCACAAGCTTGAGTTCAACACCGGCTTTTTCTGCCAACACTTTGAGCGCCTCGAAAAATTCGAGGTTCTCATATTTCATAAGAAATTCAAAAATATCTCCGTGCTCACCACACCCAAAACAATGCCACGTCCCCCGATCGGGCGAAACAATAAATGAAGGCGTCTTTTCTTTATGAAACGGACACAGTCCTTTCAAATTCTTCCCCGCAGGCGAAAGCGCAACATACTGCCGAATAAATTCCGCAATATCCAATTTTTCTTTTATAAGTTGAGGGGTGTCTGACATACGAATTTTGTCTGAAACGAAGTGAAGCTACAAAATTCAGTATCCTGAACTAAGTCGAAGGATTACCTGATTGAAGTTATTTAATTTCAATCATCCTGAAAGCAAAGCTCGAAGGATTACTTTATTTGTAAATTGCCACACATTTGAGTACTTCGATAATGATCGGGGTTACTCTATCACATCCTCCACCCTACCTCTCCATACCAAACGGGTCAAATGTATAAAAAGAGAGTTCAACTAAGAACTCTCTCCAGGCACAACAAGCACCCATAAATTGTCTCCCGCGATCGACTGAAGCATCTGCCTCCTCATATCTTGATCACAAGAACCAATACACTCAGACGCTTCGTGGATAACACGGGCTACTTTGCGAGAAAGACCAAGGTATCGCGCAGCATACTTCCAATGACAAAGATGGTGAGGTGCACCGCGAGCAAGAAAACAAGCAGTGGTAAGCGGACTCCATTCTCGAAAATCGCTATTAACACCATTCCCCTCTCCCCGATAATCGCGAAGTGCACCCGCAGGTGTTATGCACCACATGAATTCTGACGACTCACTCAAAAAAGAACACAATCCCCAAAACGTAACGGGCTCCGGCCGCGGAACACCAGAGGGAGCAAAAAGATTCCGAAACAAATTACTCAGATATTTTTTCATAATGACCTCCTGTGGTAAAGATCTAATTCTCCCCTACCCCTCTCTTGTAATCCGATCAAGCCTCGCTTAATTTAGGATCCAATCATCGCGAGTCAACTCGGCTAACTCAATCAAATTTTCACTTTGAAAATAAAAATTAAAAAGCCGCAGATACAAATCCGCGGCGAAAAAAGCAAAGAGCAAAGAGTGTTCATAGATGATTGCTGAAAAATGTCTGTATGCTTCGAATAAAGCTGTTTGTTAAAAGACGTTTGCGAATACCGCTTCGCTTCTCATAGTTCATCCACAAAAAATCAATTAGCAAGAGAAAAAAACCGCCGAGCAAGTCGGCGGATTGAAACGAAAGGGTTGCGAATTATGACGATTCATCTTGGGAATATACACAACCAGAATCATCAACGGCATCAGGAAGCGGTTCAGTTTTAAGAACATCTTGAAGAGCAAAGGTAACGTAATCAAGAAAAGCGCCGAAGGTTTCAAAACGAGGGCAAGAAGTTCGATTGCGCGAACCCCAAAAACGGACCTCGGGGTAAGTACGTTGAACTGCGCGTAGGAAAGGAACAATGTCACGAAAGATTAATCCGAAATCTTCTTTAAATCGAAGTGGACGGAGAATATCAGTCGATTCCGAAGTCAAAGCTTCATCAAGAATATTCGTAGTTTTTGTAAAGCCATAAAAACACTCAACGAGAGACCGCTCAACTGGTGTCATGATTCCCTCCTTATGAAAGCCAACCACGAAGAATGCTCTTTAAAAAACCTTTTCTAGGGTAATCTCTTCGGAATAATTTTTCAACCCCTCAAAACAGTGAATTAAAATAGAGGAATTCGACGATAATAATGAGAAGCCCACCGGCAATGGATATCACAACACTCCAAATAAGCTTATCAATCAAACTTCGTTTTTTCTTTTGTTGCGGAGGTTGTTGATCATACATATCAAGGTTATTGAAAAACTACAGGAACGCGAAGAAAATCATCATGTTCGGGAAGCCCTGAAGGATTATCTTTATGTAAAATAAGCTCCCCCTTTCCTGGGGGAAGAGTATCAAGAACAAACTCTTTTTCAAACGGAACAAAATTCTCTGTCATCCAATCACCTTCAGCCATAACGAACGATTTCAAAAGAGTATTCCCATCCGCACCTCGAAGTTCAATTGGAAATGATGCTTCAAAAAACCAAAATCCGCGCGCCTCGCCAGAAACGGTAAATGTTTTCCCGATAGAAGTATTGGGACGCGGTGCAATAATACGAATCAAATCCATCTTTTCAAGCTCATTGCCAATATCATGAACAAAATTCATTCCATCGGGCGTTCTGCACTGCTCGGGATAACTTTCTAAAATAGGATTTCCCGCCGCAACGCAACTGTCAAAATCGGTAATCGTATCATTGGGTTGTTCAATAATAACTGACGGCGGCTGAGAACGATACCAATAAAAAACAAGAACAATACCCACAACAAGAGCTATGTAAAACAACGTCATAGGTTTACGCATGTAATCTACTCTACGACTGAACAAAAAAGAATTCAAATAAGAAAAAACCACCGAATCTGAATCGATGGTTTTAAAACCGAAAAGAGATATTAGAAAAAAGATCGCGGAGGTTCACTTTCACGAGATTGCCGCCGTTCTTCGGAAAAAACGAATTCGGCGACATCTCAAAGGGTGAAAATATTTCTACGGTCTGGAGGAAGAGAAATATGACACATCTCCTCAACCTTATCAAAATAGCGCAACATCTCTTCTGACGACATATTAAGATCTTCACGTAAACGGGATAATTGAATCATCTCGCCAAAAGGAACATCGGAAAAAGAAACGGCAATGAGTCGTACACGCTGAAAACAAGCATAAAGAGACATACGAACAACCCTCCTTTCAAATCAAATAGTGGGCTAATAAATGTACTTTTGAGAGAATATCGGGAAAATAAAAAAACGTAAAGACATAGTGCGCATAGTTGCCAAATCAAAAAAAATCATCTATACTAGAAACCTATGAAACAATGCGCTATGTGCGGCAAAGGTTCAACTATGGCAGGCACGCGAAGACTATTGCGCGGGCATTATAATCCAACGAACTGGAGCCGAAAATTTCCCAATCTGCAAAAGAAAACACTCCCTTCGGGAGAAAGGGCAATGATCTGTACGCAATGTATGCGTACGCTGGTAAAACCGCCACGGCAAAGGAAAAAAACCGAAGGGGCAAAAACCGGGACGAAATAGTCTCGGTTTTTTGTTACATAACAATTGTGATATATCTTGTATATAAACCACCTCTAGAAAAAGAAGCATTACTTGTCATGACACGAGGTGTATAAACGGGGTGTAGTATAATGGTAGTACGCAAGGCTGGGGGTCTTGTAACAGGAGTTCGATTCTCCTCATCCCGACACGTTAAGAATCAACCTTGGTAAAAATCAAATACCGATCAAAATACTCCTCAAGAGTATAGCTTGAGTTGTTTTTATAGAACGCAACATATTGATCAAACGAAAGAACTCTTTCATTAAATCCAAATGGGTCTTCCAAGTCCAGAAGTATAATGTCTGGCTGAGAAAAAACCTCACCTCCAATAGTTTGAATACGTCGTCGATAAGAAAGACGAGGGGCAAAATATGCAGAAGCTGCAACATGAACATTATCAGGAACAAGACTAGTAACAAAAGCCATTTCCTCGCGTTGTGGATTCGAAAAAGCATGATTATAAAAAGAGAGCGAGTATCCCGGAGGCAGATGGTAAACAGTAATGGCAAGGGGAATAAAAAGAAAGAAAAGTTTTTTACCGTTAAAACCAAGATACAGGAGTCTCTTCAGACCATATACAACACCCAAAAATATACCTGGAATTACAAGTGCGCTGTAATGCAAGCCAATACTGTATTGGTGATAGTTGGTAGAAAGTAAGTTCTCAAAAAGCCCGGGGGCAAGAACGAGTAGTGATGAAAACGAAAGAAATGGCAACAACGCAACGGGGAAAAAAAGAAAATAGAGATACACAAATTTAAGTGGAATAAAAATATGACTGAACAAAATAAACGGATCATGCAAAATATTAAAAACCGCGTCACCCGCTGAAGACCCTAGATACTCATAGCCTTCAAATTGCGACGGAGAACCTCCAAAAAGGGGGATGATCGCAAAGTCTACAAAAATAAAATAAGCCAAAGAAAGCAAGGCAATACCTACGCCTAAACGAAAAGAAACAGTGCGCCAAGTAGATCGAGAAAAAAGCGGGCCACTACGAAAAACCATAAAGATACCAAAAAACAGAACTAAAAGAACAATATCTTCACGAACAGTCATCGCGAGAAGAAGAAAAAAGAACAACCATCTCCACTGTTTTTTAGCATAAAAATAAAACGCTGAGAAAAATAACGGGATAGCAAAGGGAATAATATGAAAATCATAGGTATTTACACCATGCAACGCGGGGTACAAAAAATATGCGAGAACAACAGAAAAAGCATATAAACGATTTTTGAGAACATCACGAGCAAAAAAGTATAAAGGCCATGCCGCAACACCAAGCGCAATAGTTTGAATAATCAAAAGGTAATCAATAGAAGAAAAAATCGCATAGCCAGGAAGAAGCAAAAGCAAAAAAGGAGTAAAGTGCTTACCGAGATGATTATCTGAACCAGTTGAAGAAATGGTAGATTCAAAGGGGTGACCGTTAGTGGTATTCCAAAATATTTGGTTGAAAATACCCAAATCCCAACCAGTTGAAGCAAAGTTATAATGTCTCAGCAAAGAAAAAAATCCGAGAACAGAAACGTAAGCAAAAATAAGACCGACAAGGACAATGTATTCGTTGCGCCGAGAAAAACGTGGATCCATAAATTACTGCTTAAACTGAATCAAGGGCGTAGAGCGCTATTTCAAGGTGAGACGTATTCCAAAACAAACATTGAGGAAAATAAAAAATAAAGCTAAATGCCTCACTAGTACAAATCCAAGAACTAAAAATGCCAAATCGTCATTCACAGCGCCACCAAATCCCCACACAATAACAGTAAGTAAAACAATAATATTTGCAATCTCGAAAACATAAAATAATTTTTTAGGTGGCGCATAAACCAGAACATAAAACGGCAAAAGCCAAAAAAGATATTGTGGTGAAAAAACCTTATTTAAAAGCAAGAATAAAAGCGTAGCTAAGAAACTAAGTTGCACAAATGAAGCAGTGCGAAATCGGTAAAGAATAAGAACAAATGCCGTCCCAAAAAGAAATGCTGTTAAAGGATTGAGGATAGAGGAGGGAATAAGGGAGCCAAACAAAACAGTATACACTGACCAAATCGTGTCAGGATTATGCGTACGCTCAGAATTAAAAGCAAAAAAGTAAAACCAACCGCTAAAATTTTTAAGCGCAAAGGCACCATTCAAAAGAACAAGTACAAAAGAAAAAACGCCTGCAATTTTGAGACGCACCGCATTGCTCCTCTCGGTTAAAAAAAGAATAACAAAATAAAGAATAGGATAAAATTTAAGAGAAAAAGCAATCGCAAGCGAAGCAGCAGCAAAAAGAGGTTGCTTACGCTGTGCAAAATAAAACGCGAGTATAACAGGTAATAAAATTAATACATCCCAATTATAAACAGCCATAACAATAAGCGATGGAGCAAGCGCCCAATAAAACAACAAATATTCACGACGCTGAGGAGAAATCATACGATACAAAAGAAGCGTTGAAAGAAGCGCGACAACAAATAGTGAAACAGCAGTCAATACATAATAACCAAGCAAGCTCCCTCCGAGAAAAAACATAAACTCAATAAAAAGACCGGTCAAAATAGGGTATTCCAAAAATGCGGTAAGATAATATAACCCGGGTGCAGCCGTAATATTGTAGAAAACAAGAATGTCGCTATAGTGAATGCCAAAAAAATCTTCGATACCAAAAAGGTACAAAGAGTGAAACACACCGGAAACCAAAAACGCGAAAAATAATCCAAGTAAAACAGTGCGGAGTGAAAACGGTTTCATAGAACAAATCAATTATGCCACAAAGGAAGAAGAAAAAAGAACATGTAAAAATAACTTGACATTATGCCAAGGTATTTGTAGGGTAAGTAAAACCATATGGAAGAGGTGTACAATAAGGTATATGAGCTCCGAAATGCAAAAGGTGTTACCCAGGAAGAACTTGGTACTGCAATTGGAGTAACACGGCAAACCATTATCGCAATTGAGAAGGGTAATTATACTCCCTCGGTTCTTTTAGCAATGAAAATAGGACGATATTTTAAAAAACCAATCGACGATATTTTTAGTATTAAAAAATAATTATTACCCATGAACCACAAAACAGCAACAAGCGAGCTCTTCATTTCAATTATCTTAATAGCGCTTCTCGTCTTCTTTCTTAATCCATTTGAATTTTGGATGAAAGACTCGATACTCATGATGATAAGCGTAGCATTGATTATTTTTTTTGGGATGTTTTCAGCGTTTGTCTGGCGCGAAAACATTCGAGATGAGCGAGAAGGGCTCCACCGTATGCTTGCAGGAAGATTTGCATTTCTTGTGGGCGCCACCATGCTCGTAATAGGCATTATTATACAAAGCTTCAACAACAACCTCGATACATGGTTAGTCGCAACTCTAGGGGGAATGATCTTCGCAAAAATAGCAGGGCTCATCTACGGTCACATCAAGCACTAAACAGGAATAAGCGAACATGTAAAGGAAGCTTGACATTCTAGCGTCATAAAACTATCCTTATCATGTGATATACTATTAGTAACTAATACAACAACTCATCATGAACAACATAAAAGCGCAAAAAGGTTCGGTATCAATAATTATAATTGCCCTCATCGTAATCGGTCTGATAGCTGGAGGAGTGTATCTCTCAAAACAAAGCAAAGAACCTGCAGAAAACGAAGAAGAAGGAAATATCGTGATGGAAAAAGACGCCAATACAATGGAGCATGACGATGCGATAATGGAAAAAGAGGGGGGGGTAATGGAGGAAAAAGAAAGTGATGCAATACTGAAAGTCTCGAGTGAAACCGAGGGAGAAAAAGTAAGTTTTAGTGGTCGTGTTCTTGCGGGAACAAATGCACCGTTTTTGGAATTCAACAAGGCCGATTACGACAAAGCATTAGCAACAGACAAGTTGGTTGTTCTCTACTTTTACGCCAACTGGTGTCCAATTTGTAAAGCAGAAATTCCCAAGGCAGAAGCGGCATTTAAAAGTATTCAATCAAACAACGTTGTCGGATTTCGAGTAAACTTTAACGACAACGAAACCGATGACAACGAAAAACAGCTTGCCCGAGAATTTGGGGTTCCCTATCAACACACCAAGGTCTTTGTAAAAAACGGTAAGCGCGTTCTCAAATCTCCGGAGGAATGGGAAACAAGCACCTATCTAAGTAAAATTAACGAATTTAGTAGCTAAAATATACATGGCTGAAACAACTATTTTTGTAGCATTTTTGGCGGGACTTGTCTCCTTTCTAGCGCCGTGTGTTTTACCAATTATTCCAGGATTTTTAGCATATCTTTCAGGAACATCATTGAAGGACTCTAATGCACATCGGTGGGAAGTTTTCTTTAATAGCGTTTTCTTCGTTCTAGGATTTTCAACCATCTTTGCAATTCTAGGAGTACTCTTGAATACAATTCTTGAAGCATTTGCGTATGACGTACAAATATGGCTCTCTCGCGTTGGTGGCGCACTCATTATTTTCTTCGGTCTCTATCTCATAGGATTAATTCGCATCCCCTTTCTTGAACGTGAGCACAAAATCAATATCGCGACCGGGAAGTTCAAATCACGATATATAACTTCGTTTTTATTCGGCGCAGCGTTCGCTGCAGGCTGGACACCATGCGTAGGGGCAGCACTCGGTGCAATCCTTGGATTAGCGGCCACACAGCCCGGCATTGCCTTTTACCTTCTCCTTGCCTATTCAATTGGTCTTGGCATCCCCTTCTTAATTGTTGGTTTATTTGCAACACAGGCTTCGAAAGTGATCAATCGCTTTGGGAAGACAATAAAATATATCAATATAGCATTTGGCATATTGCTGATAGTGTTTGGGGTTCTTATTTTTACACAAAATCTCGCACGTATTGCAAGTTTTGAACTCCTGAACCGCATCCTTTTGAATTAATAGTATGAAAAATTCAAAGACAACAATATTAATCATTGCCGCTCTAATTATCGTTGGTTCAATTTACGTTCTTGAAGCAAGAAGGGTAGATCGTGGAAGCGGATCCCCCGAAAATTCAGACATAAAAACACTCCAACGAATGTCTACACAAGAAAAAGCTAAGCAGTATGAACCAGCAAAAGAAATCTCAAGCCCCGATGGATTCATCAATACAGACAATATCACCATTGAAGGATTAGTGGGCAAAAAAGTTGTCTTGGTAGATTTTTGGACATATTCTTGTATCAACTGCCAGCGAACAACTCCATATCTAAATGCATGGTATGAAAAATATGCCGACCAAGGACTCGAAATTATCGGGATACACACACCAGAATTCGAATTTGAAAAAGACTACAATAATGTTCTTGCAGCAACAAAAAAATTTGATATTAAATATCCCGTTGTGCTTGATAATGATTACTCAACATGGACAGCGTATCGAAACCGCTACTGGCCGAGAAAATATTTAGTCGACATTGATGGATTTATTGTCTACGACCACATTGGAGAAGGCGGATATGAAGAAACAGAAAAAAAGATCCAAGAACTATTACGCGAACGAGCCGTAGCGTTAAATACAGAAGAAGCTATCGCTAAAGATATGGTAAAACCAACGCAGGCAGAAAACGTTGATTTCACAAAAACACGAAGTCCGGAAATTTATTTCGGCGCGGCACGCAATCTCGAACTTGGAAATGGTGATTCACAACGCATTGGCGAACAAACATTAAAAGCACCGGAAACTCCCGGAAAAAATAAGTTGTATCTGGATGGGAAATGGGAATTTACGGAGGAATTTGCAACCAACGAATCAAAGGAAGCGAAAATTATATTCCGCTATGAAGCAGAAAAAGTATTCTTCGTAGGAAGCGCTGATACAACGGTACGAGTAAGAATATTACGAGACGGAAAGCCCATTGGGGCGGCGGCGGGAAAAGATGTGATAATGAACAATGGTGATGCAGTAGTAAATATTCACAGCAATCAACTTTACCGCCTCATTGAAGATCCCGCAGGACATGGTGAGCATACGTTGGAAATAATTATTGAAAACCCAGGATTAAAAGCATTTACATTTACTTTTGGATAAAATATCTCTTCGGGGATATTTTTTTTGCATTCAAGTAAAACTCTCTCAGTAAAAAAGAATGAAAAGGGAAATAATTATTATTTCACTCGGCGGATCACTCATTACGCCAAACCACATCGACACAACCTTTCTTAGGGCATTTAAAGGAGCCATCATAAAAGGAATCAAGCAAGGGAAGCAATTTGTGATTATCTGCGGTGGTGGAGTGACAGCAAGAAAATACCAGCAAGCCGCTCAAGCAGTAACAAGGCTTCGATCAGAAGATATTGATTGGCTTGGCATCCATGCAACGCGCCTCAATGCTCACCTGCTCCGTGCATTATTCTACAACTATGCGGAACCACGTATTATAAAAAATCCAACAAAGGTAAAATCATTTAAGAAAAAAATATTGATCGCCGCTGGTTGGAAGCCAGGATTTAGCACCGACTATGATGCAGTAATTATTGCTGAAAAACTAAAGGCAAAACGCCTTATTAATCTTTCGAATATAAATTATGTGTACAGCAAGGACCCCAAAAAAGAAAAAGGGGCTAAACCAGTAAAAATAATCTCCTGGAAAGAATTTAGGATGTTAATGCCTAAAGCATGGAATCCTGGCCTCCATACACCCTTCGATCCCATTGCGATTAAACGGGCTGAAAAAAATAATCTCGAAGTAGCAGTGATAAGCGGCAACAAACTTCTTCACATGGAACGGTACATAAACAATCAGCCATTTCAAGGCACCCGTATTCAATGATTACAAGGTAGGGTACAATAAACGATATGGTTTTGACAATTTTTCTGTTTGCAGTCGGGTTTATTTTTTTAATTAAAGGAGCAAACTTATTAGTTGACGGATCTTCCTCTATTGGAAAAATTCTAGGGATTCCAAATCTGATTATTGGATTAACCATTGTTGCGATCGGAACCTCTGCCCCAGAGCTCTTTGTAAATATCATCGCAAGCATTCAAGGAAATGGAGACATCGCAATTGGAAATATCTTAGGAAGCAATATTTCAAACATCTTACTCATTCTAGGTATTGCGGCAATCATAACACCCCTTGAGGTACACCGAGATAGTGTTTGGCGTGATATCCCCTTCTCACTCCTCGCAATTCTAGTAACGGGTTTTTTAGTAAACGATGTACTGATTGATGGTAAAGCAATTTCTGAATTAAGCCGCATTGATGGATTAATACTCCTCTCGTTCTTTGCGGTATTTATGTACTATACGTTCTCAATTGCAAAAGGAGGAAATCGTGGCACCGATCCCATTGAGAAATTTGGCATTCCCAAATCGCTACTTCTTATTGGAATCGGTCTTATTGGTCTTGCGCTGGGTGCTAAATGGGTTGTTGATGGTGGTGTCATTATTGCAGAAACAATTGGATTTAGTGAAACATTTATCGGACTCACGCTTATTGCATTCGGAACTTCACTCCCCGAACTGGTAACGGTTATTGTTGCCGCTCGAAAAGGACAAACCGATCTCGCAATTGGCAATATTGTGGGATCAAATATTTTTAATCTCTTCTGGGTACTCGGTTTTAGCTCAGTAATTAGCCCATTAACCTTTAAGCCAGAAACAAATAGCGATATCGGAATGGTAATCTATGCAAGCCTTCTTCTCTTTTTATCGCTCTTCGTTGGAAGACGGCACATCATTGAGCGTTGGCAAGGAATTTTCTTTCTTATTATGTACGGAGGATATATAACATTCTTAATAACACAAGGATATAACCCCTCTTGAAAACAAAAAAGAAATAGATTACAATTCCTCTCAAACATAATAAAAGTCATTTTACACGTTCGCGTATTGCGAGAATCTATTTATTTTTTATATGATTATCAACACATTACGAAGTATCAGACGGTATCTCACGCGTATCAGTCCTACAGCAATCGCACTCGTTGCGCTCTTAGGATTCACGCTTGCAAGAGCTTCTGAAGAAGGTGCTGAGTCCGCAGTACACCATGGTGTAGGCCAAACGCTCTTGTGGATCGCCGTCATTTTGATTGCGGCAAAACTAGCGAGTCTCATTGAAAAATGGGGTCAACCTGCGGTTTTAGGAGAATTATTAATCGGAGTCGTATTGGGAAACTTAGCACTCGTCGGCCTCGGAGTTTTCGAGCCAATTAAAGCCGACAACCTCATCGCCTTCCTAGCAGAGCTTGGCGTTATCGTCTTGCTCTTTCAAATAGGATTAGAGTCAAACATCAAGGAAATGAAGAAGGTTGGAAAACCAGCACTCATGGTAGCAATTGTGGGCGTCATAATTCCCTTCCTTCTGGGAACCTATGTAATTGGCCCCTGGCTCCTTCCCGGCCTTGAATCAATCGTCTACCTCTTCCTGGGCGCAACGCTAACTGCAACGTCAGTCGGTATCACAGCACGAGTGTTCAAGGATTTAGGAAAACTGAAAACAAAGGAAGCACAAATTGTCCTCGGCGCAGCTGTAATCGACGACGTCTTAGGATTAATCATCCTAGCAGTTGTCTCAGCAATTGCAGGGCAAAGCAGTGTATCTTCAGGAGAAATTGGGGTTATTTTTGCAAAAGCATTAATATTTCTCATAGCTACAATCGTTGTGGGTCAACTAACAGCACCACGATTGGGAAAGTGGTTTTCCAAGATTCATACCGGAATTGGTATGAAATTTACACTCGCAATTTCATTCGGACTCATCTTCGCCTATCTTGCAGAACTGATTGACCTCGCTCCAATTGTAGGAGCCTTTGCAGCAGGACTTGTTCTTGATCCGGTGCACTTTAACGAATTTAGCAATTCAGAGGTAATCGATGACATGAAAAAATGCATCGGCAATCGAGAAATAGAAAAAGAGGCAAAAGAGGAATTAAACTCGATCATCAACCATCACGCGCATCGCCACATCGAAGAAATAATCGAACCGCTCGGATTATTCTTAGTGCCCATATTTTTTGTGTTAACCGGAATCAACGTGAATCTTTCGACGCTCTTCGATATAAAAGTATTACTCGTTGCCCTCGGCATTACCGCCGTAGCATTCATTGGGAAAATGATTGCAGGACTCGCTGCAGGCAATGGGGTGAATAAATGGATCGTTGGATTCGGTATGGCACCACGAGGCGAAGTGGGATTAATCTTCGCAACCACAGGAGTAATGCTTGGCGTTGTAACTGAAGAGGTCTTTTCGATTATCGTCATTATGGTAATCTTAACAACTCTTCTCACGCCTCCAATCCTCACGCACTTCTTAAAAAAGCAAAAAGCGTAAATCGCAGCAACACTAAAAAACAGTCCGTCAGCTGAAGAACTGTTTTTTAGTGTCCAAATCTTCGCTTCCGAAATGCAAATTCTCGAAGCGCCTTCTGAAACTCGGGAACAGTAAAATCAGGGAATAGGCATTCTGCAAAGTAAAGTTCGGCATACACACCTTGCCATGGCATAATGCCGCTAAGGCGCTGTTCTCCGCTCGTGCGTATAATAAGATCAGGATCAGGAAAGTGACGGGTGTCGAGTGAGTTGGTAACGGTTTCTTCAGAAACCTCTACGCCAGAGTCAACTAACCGTTTCACAGAGCGAAGAATCTCATCTCTCCCTCCATAATCAAGAGCTAATCCGAAGTGTCGATCATGATAGTCTTGAGTATCAAATTCAAGTTGATTGAGAGATTGAATAACATCCTTCGGTAAACGATCCTTCCGACCGAAATGCTTAAACGCAATATGTTCCTGATGAAAGCGTTCACTGAATTGTGGAAGTTTCTTCCTAAATAAAGCCATGAGATGATCAACCTCTGCCTTGCTACGATTCCAATTTTCAGTTGAGAATCCCCAAAGCGTGAAATATTTCACCCCCGCCTTATGGGCGTCACTCATCAAATCAACAGCGTTAGAAAAACCCTTATCATGACCCCGGCGAACCGCAAGCATATTACTGCGCGCCCAACGACGATTTCCGTCTGGAATCACAACAATGTGACGAGGAACATGGTTACCGGATAAATAACGAGAGGAGAGGTGTTCAAATGCGCGAATTTTATCCTGAACATAATTACCTTCTCTCACGATAGAAAAGGTGGTAAACTCATTAGCCGAATCACTCCACGCAAAATAAAGCGACTCAACTTTTGACAAACGCGTTCCCTGATAACACCAATCAAGAAAAGATTGAAGGCGAGAACTATCTCCCTCTACGACGACCTCAACAGAACCATTGGTTAGATTTTTGGCATAGCCAGTTAAAGAAAACGATACAGCCTGATCACGTACACCACGACGAAAAAAAACGCCCTGAACACGGCCTGAAATGGTAACAGTAAGGCGCTTAAATGATAAATCATGCATGTTACGAAGATGAAGGAGGAAGTGTCGCTGTAGGGCGCGGAAGAAGACGAACAGCGATATAAACACTCCCTATTCCAACCAAGGCACCACCAACAATGTCACTGGGCCAATGAACACCAGCAACGACTCGGAAAATGCCAATAAGTAATCCTAGAAAAACGAAAAGCCAACTCATACGCCGATGAAAGAAATAAGCAACGCCAGCCATAACAAAAAGAACAGACGTGTGACCCGAAGGAAAAGCCGCATGAGAAGCCCAAAAAAGTGGATCAAGATTGAGAACAATAAACGGACGAGGACGATCAATAAAATATTTCAGCAAAGTAACAAAAAGACCTCTTGCAAGAATAAAAGAAAAAGCAAAAAGAGCCAATCGATAAAAACGAACCCTCCACTGTGATTCAAGAAAAAGATATACAACGAAAGCAATAAGAAGAATATAAATTAAATATTCGGCAAGAAAAACAATAAAGAAATCAAGAAATGCATTTTGATGAGCAAAACGAAATAACGAAGCAAAAAGAGCAATATCAAAAAACATAAGAAAAGCGGGAGTATGTCCCGCAATAAAAAAAGAAAAAACGACTACCTCCGAACATATGGCAAAAGAGCCATAAACCGAGCACGCTTAATAGCTTGCGCAAGGCGACGCTGATGTTTAACGCAGGTTCCTGTATAGCGTGGGTCAATAATTTTCGCCTGCCCAGAAGTAAAACGCCTGAGTAATTCGGAGTCCTTATAGTCAATTTCCCGAACATTTTGTGAACAGAAAAAACATTGAATTGCCTTGTGTCGTCTCATAAGTTAGAAAGTATAATACACGAAAAAGTAAATAATTACAAGTAATCCTAAAAAGGAAGATCGTCTGGTTGAATTTCGTCACTCACATCAATAACGGGAATATCTTGCGGCGGTGGTGAAGAAGAAGCATTTTCAGTATCCTTCGAAGGGTAAGCGGGGCGAGAAGGAGCACTGCCTGAAGCGGTTTTTTGAACACCGCCACCACTACGTGGACCAAGTTGAATGCGCTCTGCCACAATTTCGGTAGTACGTCTTTTTTGTCCCTGATTATCAGTCCAACCGCGCGTCTGCATACGCCCCTCAATGAGAGCAAGACTACCCTTTGCAAGAAATTGGCTAGCGATCTCAGCCTGTCTACCCCAAACAACAATATTGTGAAATTCAGTAGACTCTTGTCGTTGTCCGTCCTTATTATTCCAAACACGGTTGGTTGCAAGACCAAAGCTTGCAACATTCTGACCACTTCCGGTTGAGCGAAGTTGAGGATCCGCAGTTAGTCTCCCGAGAATAAAAACCTTGTTGAGATTCATGAGAAAACTTATTTAAGGATTTCTTCTAGTTTCTCTTCTAATGCTTCATTCGTCAATACTTCTTGTTGCTGTAAATCAGACTTTGATTGAGAAAAATTCGCCAGACGGCGCTCTTGAGAAGACTCTGGAGAAGATGGCTGTTTCGGAATTGATGGTCGAGTAACAAGAATAAACCGAAGAACATCCTCATTACGAGAAACAGCATCACGAATAGATGAAAGTGAATGAGAATCAGTCTGAAAATAGAAAAAACCAAAAAGAGCAGTATCGTGCTTTTCTATCGGAAAACTCAACTGCAGAGCTTGAAATGAAGCGGTATGGGTAATAGTAAGAGGAAGAGATTGAAAAAAATTCTTAAAAGAATCTTCATGCTCAGGAGCGCGAAGCAAAACAGAAAGTTCGTACGCACGAACTCCGGCGTCACTATGTTCATCAATAGGTTGTGTCTTCTGTGCCATAAAAGTAAGTTCGGTAATTCTAGTTGATAAAAGGCATTATGTCAACGATTTTTCCTCATTAACTTCAACAGCTTCCTCGGATTGTACCTGAGAGCCCTTGTTAGAATAATCTCGCTTACCCGTACCCGCAGGAATAAGACGACCGATAATAACATTTTCTTTCAGTCCATGAAGGCGATCAACGCGCGCCTCAACAGAGGCATTAATAAGAACTTTTGCCGTCTCGATGAACGATGCCGCTGAAAGAAAGCTCTCGGTTGAAAGCGCAACTTTAGTGATACCCAGCAATCGCTGTTCTGCCTTTGCGGGCAAGCCGCCAGTTGCTTTTACGCGTCGATTCGATTCCAAGAAAAATGATCGTTGGAGAATGTCTCCAGTAACAAGGTTTGTATCTCCTGGATCTTTCACACGAACACGCGAAAACATTTGACGAATAATAACCTCAACATGTTTATCATTGATTGATGCACCTTCAGAAGAATAAATTTTTTGCACTTCGTTTAATATATAACGCTGCACATCCATTACGCTACGCAATGCAAAAAGCTCACGTAAATCAAGGTTTCCTTCCGATAAGCGATCTCCTTTCTTAACTTCATCACCAGGTTGAAAGTAAATTTCAGATGAACGAGGAATAGTAACTTCAATCAATTTATCAGTTTTGTCTTTTGTAAGCGGACGAATTTTCATAATCATCGAAAGACCTTGTTCCTCAATGGCATCAACAATGCCATCAACCTCAGAGAGAGCAGCCTTTCCCTTAGGAGGTCGGACTTCAAACAATTCTTCAACGCGAGGAAGACCATGGGTAATATCCGCCCCAGCAACACCGCCAATGTGGAACGTTCTCATGGTAAGTTGAGTTCCTGGTTCGCCAATAGATTGGGCTGCAACGATACCAACCGCGGCGCCAATTTCAACAGGGCGATTTCTACCAAGGTCATAGCCATAACATTTAACGCAAAGACCATACAGCGTTTTACAAAGAATAGTTGATCTAACAGGAATGCTCTCAAGAGAAGAGTCTTCGATTGCCTGTGCGGCGCCACGATCAATAATGACATCCTTTTTAACAACAACCTTGTTCTTAATCTTGATATCGCTAAGCGCAGTACGAGAAAAAATGCGATGCGCAAAAGAGTGACCATAAACATCTCCCTCTGCGCGTACAATATTAATACCCTCTTTAACGCCACAATCCTCCTCTTGGATAATGAGGTCTTGTGCAACATCAACAAGTCGTCGGGTTAAATATCCTGCTTGCGCAGTTTTGAGAGCAGTATCAGTCAAGCCCTTACGAGAACCGTGAGTGGAAATAAAATATTCAAGAACCTTAAATCCTTCTTTAAAAGAAGAGGTAATAGGAAGCTCAACGGTCTCTCCTCGAGCATTTTGAACCAGTCCTTTCATGCCCATCATCTGCCCAGGTTGAGACCATGAACCACGGGCACCGGAAGAAATAATGGTATGAACGGGGCTATCTTCAGCAAGTGCATGAGGAACAACTTCTTTATTAAGTTTTGTATTAGCTTCATACCAAACTGAAATAACACGCGCCTTGCGTTCAGCGTTGGTTAACAATCCTTGTTCATACTGAGAACGAATAAGCTTAACCTTCTCTTCAGCATTTTTAAGAATCTGCTTCTTTTCAGGAGGAGTAATAAGATCTCCCATTCCCCAACTCACACCAGAAGAAGTTGCATTACGAAATCCAAGGCGCTGAACAGTGTTTAAATAATTTACAGCCTCCTCATTGCCATATTCTTCAATAATTTCACTCATAAGAGTAGACAATTCCTTCTTGGTCATGGTTGCATTAACAAAACGAAAGCCTTGCGGTGTTGAGTCATTAAATTGCAAACGACCAACTGATGTTTCAAGTTCGTTGGAAGGTGGACCAATAAGAATGCGAGAATTAACCTTAATAACGCCGTTTGCATAAGCAATACGAGCCTCCGCCCCACTGCTAAAGCGCATACCAAACCCAGGAGCATCATTCCGAATTTTTGTAAGGTAATAACAACCAAGAACAATGTCTTGAGTAGGAGTAACAATAGCATCACCCGTTGCGGGCTTTAAGAGATTAAGGCTGGAAAGCATAAGGGTGCTTGCTTCTCGCTGAGCTTCTTCAGAAAGCGGAAGGTGAACAGCCATTTGGTCACCATCAAAGTCAGCATTAAAGGCGGTGGTTACAAGCGCGGGGACACGGATAGCCAGGTCTTCAGTAAGTTTTGGTTTAAACGCCTGAACACCTAAACGATGGAGCGTTGGGGCACGGTTAAGAAGCAACTTACGTCCTTCAATGACCTCTTCGAGAATAGCCCATATTTCAGGAGTTGCCTGCTCAATGAGCCGATTCGCATTGCGAATATTGTAGGCAAGTTCGCGTTCAATGATTTTATTAATAACAAACGGCTTGAAAAGCTCAAGCGCCATTCTTTTTGGAATACCACACTCATCAATACGCAATTCGGGACCAATAACGATAACAGAACGTCCCGAATAATCGACACGCTTACCAAGAAGATTTTGCCTGAATCTTCCCTGCTTACCTTTCAACATATCTGCAAGCGACCGAAGTGGTCGGCGCTGGCTAGAAAGTTGCTGAGAACCAAAACGCGCAGAGTTATCAATTAAAGCATCAACGGCTTCTTGTAACATACGTTTTTCGTTAACAACGATAACTTCAGGAGCTTTCAATTCCATAAGTTTTTTCAAACGGTTGTTACGATTGATAACGCGTCGGTATAAATCATTAAGATCAGAAGTCGCATAGCGTCCCCCATCGAGTGCAACCATAGGACGGAGATCTGGTGGAAGAATAGGAAGAACACTAATAACCATCCATTCAGGACTAATACCATTTTTCAGCATGCCATTAACAAGTTTCAAACGCCGCAAGATTTTGGCCTCTTTCAGAGGATCCATTGGAACAGACAAATCCTTCTTTATTTTCGCAAGAAGCGCTTTAAGATCTAGTGTTTTAAGAATAGTACGGATTGCATCAGCGCCAATACCCGCCTCAAACGAATCGCCAAAACGGCGTGCAAGCGTATGCCACTCAGACTCAGTCAAAACTTGTCCAACGCGAAGTTGTTCCAACTGCTTCTTTACACCCGTCATGGCAGTCTTTAGGTCCTCTACTTTAACACCTTCTTCTTTTGCTGATTTTTTTCGCGCTTTAAATTCCTTTTCAAGTTCTTGAAGAATTTCTTTCTTACGCTCCTCCTGTATTGAAGTAACAATATAGGAAGCATAGTAAACAACACGCTCAAGCTTAGGAAGCGGAACGTCTAAGAGCATGCTGATTTTTGAAGGGATACTGCGAAGATACCAGATATGAATCACGGGAGTTGCAAGCTCAATGTGTCCCATACGCTCACGTCGTACAATTGCTCTCGTCACCTCAACGCCACATTTGTCACAAACAACGCCCTTGTATCGAATGCGACGATATTTACCGCAATAACACTCCCAGTCCTTTGTGGGACCAAAAATCCGCTCTGAAAAAAGACCATCCTTTTCAGGTCGTTGAGTTCGATAATTGATCGTCTCAGGTTTTGTTACCTCCCCATGAGACCATCTAAGGACATCCTCGGGAGAAGCAAGCTTTAAACGAATGGCATTAAAATCAAACATAGTAATTAGGATTATTCTGATTTTTTAACACGTTTTTGAGACGCCTCTTTATAAAAACTTGCAAAATTTTTCATAATGTCAGGATCGTGAATCAATTCAATATCAAGACCAAGAGCTTTTAATTCACTAACCAAGACATTGAATGAAGCGGGTATGTTGGAGGATCGAATCTTCTCTCCACGAATAATAGATTCATAAGCAGATGAACGACCCATAATATCATCCGATTTAGTCGTCAGCATCTCTTGCAAAATATGCGCTGCACCATATCCTTCCAAAGCCCAAACCTCCATTTCTCCAAAACGCTGTCCACCAAATTGTGCTTTTCCGCCAAGCGGTTGTTGTGTAATAAGAGAATAAGGACCAATAGAGCGCATATGAATCTTATCTTCAACAAGATGGTTTAATTTCAAAATATACATAACACCCACAGTCACATTATCCGCAAGTGTCTCACCCGTCCTGCCGTCACGAAGAGGAACTTTTCCACTCTCTGGTAAGCCGGCTTTTTTAAGTTCTTCTCGAATTTGTTCTTCTGTGGCGCCAGCAAGTGCAGGTGAAGCAACGCGATACCCAAGTCGTCGAGCTGCCCAGCCAAGATGAGTTTCTAAAATCTGCCCAAGATTCATGCGTGAAGCAACGCCAAGAGGATTAAGCACAACATCAACAGGTGTTCCATCTTCTAGGTAGGGCATATCTTCAACCTTGAGAATTTGAGAAATGACACCCTTGTTACCATGACGCCCAGCAAGTTTATCACCAGCACGAATTTTTCTTAGCTCTGCAATTTCAATATGAATACGTTGAATAATACCAGGATCGAGTTTATCGCCACGATCGCGAGATTGAATTTTAATACCAACAACTCTTCCATATTTACCATGAGGCATGGTAAGCGAGGTGTCTTTAACATCCCGTGCTTTCTCACCAAAAATTGCGCGCAAAAGACGCTCTTCGGAGGTCAACTCTGATTCTCCCTTAGGTGAAATTTTGCCAACAAGAATATCTCCCGCTTTTACCTCAGCACCAATACGAATAATACCAACTTCATCGAGATTTTTAAGCTTTTCCTCAGAAACGTTTGGTATATCACACGTAGTCATTTCAGGACCAAGCTTGGTATCACGAACATCACAAATAAAATCCTCAATATGGATAGAGGTAAAGTTGTCATTCTGAACAACGCGCTCCGAAAGAACAATGGCATCTTCATAATTAGCACCTCGGAAGGAAAGAAAAGCAACGAGAAGATTTTGACCTAGAGCAAGAGCACCGTGATCAATGGATGGTCCATCCACAAGAACTTCTCCTTTTTTCACGGCAACACCCTTGGCTACAAGAGGACGTTGTGAAATACAGGTAAACTGATTTGATCGCTTGAAAGAATTCAGATGGTAAGAATGCTTCTTACCCGAAGCACCCTTAAAAACAAGATGGCTGGCGTCTACCTCAACAACGTTTCCATTTTCAGGAGCGATAATAATATGACCTGAATCAAGAGCTGCTTTTTCCTCCATACCGGTTCCGATATAAGGAACTTGCGGGCGAATAGAAACAACAGCTTGGCGTTGCATGTTCGATCCCATAGAAGCACGGCTTGCATCGTCGTGCTCAAGAAAAGGAATAAGTGAAGTGGCAACACTAATAGTTTGATTAGAAGCAACGTCAATATAATTAATTTCTTCACGCAAACACGTTGCCGGCTCTCCGTTAATACGAGCTTCAACAGTTTTCTCTAAAATGTGCCCACTTTCATCAAAGGAAACTCCCGCAGGAGCAATGTTATTCTGCTCTTCGTCAAGAGCATTAAGCCAAACAATCTTATCAGTAACCACCCCATTCTTAACAACGGCATAAGGAGTTTCAATAAAATTAAACTCATTAAAACGAGCAAAGGTGGCAAGGTGGTTAATCAAACCAATATTTTGTCCTTCAGGAGTTTGAATCGGACAAATTCTACCATAGTGAGAGCGATGAACATCTCGAACTTCAAATCCGGCGCGCCTACGATCAAGTCCACCGGGACCAAGGGTGGAAATACGACGCTTGTGCTCAAGCTCTGCAAGAGGATTCACCTGATCCATAAATTGAGAAAGTTGAGAAGAAGAAAAGAACTCTTTTACAACAGACATAAGCGGCCGCACGTTAATAAGTTGTGCCGGCATAAGAGTTTCGAGCTCAAGAGTCGACATTCTGTCTTGAATAATACGTCGCTGACGCGCAAGGCCAATGCGAAGACGTGACTGTAAAAGCTCACCAACGGGGCGGAGACGACGATTCCCTAAATGATCAATGTCATCCTGCTCCGACATCGGATCATTATTTAACCGAATAATTTCACGAACAATACCGACAAGATCTTCGAGATCGAGAAGGCGAGAGTCTTTCTTTTTATTTAATGCAAGACGTTGGTTAATTTTAAAACGCCCAACAGCTGAAACATCATAACGATCAAGACGATGAAACATCGAATCAATAAGGTTGCGCATGTTATCAACGCTTGCTAAATCTCCAGGACGAAGTCGCTTATAAATTTCTGCGTACGCCTCATCGACAGATTTTGCAGAGTCTTTTTTAAGCGTTGCTTTGATGTGATCAACGGATCCGGACTGAAGATCTTTAAAAGTTTCAATAATTTCCTCGTCAGTGCTAAGACCAAAAATGCGAAGAAGTGTTGTGATGGGAGCTTTACGACGTCGATCAATTTTTACGCTAATAAATCCATCGGATTCAGTATCAAATTCAAGCCAAGCACCACGATTAGGAATGACTTTGGCACCAAAAAGCTTTTTGCCGCGCGAAATCGAAGCGGTAAAATAAACACCTGCAGAGCGAATAAGTTGCGAAACGATAACACGCTCAACGCCATTAATGATAAACGTACCCCGATCAGTCATGGTCGGAAAATCGCCAAAATATACCTCCTGCTCTTTGACGGTATTGGTCTTGTTATTGACGAGTTTCAACTTTACACGAAGCGGAGACTCAAATGTTATGTTTTTTTCTCGAGATTGAACTTCGTTATATTTAGGCTCATCAACATAATAATCAAGAAAGTGAAGCTCTAAATCCTTTTGCGTTAAATCTTTAATGGGAGAATTTTCGTCAAAAAGCTCACGAAGACCTTTTTCAAGGAACCAACTATAAGACCTGGTTTGAATTTCAACCAAATTGGGATAATCGACGAGGGGTTTGTGATGTGATGAGAAAAGCTTAACTGGTAACTTACTCATGGAGGAGATTGTTTTATAATTAAATAAAAGGAGAAAAGGTTTGATGCGTATAATATAGGGGAAAAAGCTGTATATGGCGAAGAAGCTCCAAACGCAGACAACAAAGAACATCCACGTCTCCTATACGCTTTATAACTAGACCTAAGATTTATGCTACGTAGTAAACACTATATCGGTTATGGAAGTCAAGCCCCCCTAACACTTCCATCCGTTCTCCCAAGGTAAGGTCTCGCAAAACAAAGCTGAATGTGGGCACGAGTACGTATCCTTTGAGTGTAGGGATTTTTATATACAAGTCAAGCCCAATAAACTCCGCTATGAAGAAATGAGATATGTGCGCCGATTACGAGCATGTTCATCAAGCGTCTCAGCAAAAATAGTTCTCTTGGTTTTTGGGTCAGAAATATAAAAAAAGTAATCTGAAGGAACGGGTGAAAGAGCGGCACGAATAGCTTGAACGCCAGGATTGCCAATAGGAGTTGGTGGTAGTCCACGAGAAACATATGTATTAAAAGGAGAGTCAAACTGCAAGTCGTTCAATGAAAGCTGAGGACATCCTTTAAATTGTTTGTCGCAAATAGCATAAATAACAGTCGCATCAACTTGAAGTGCAATGCCAAGGTGTAGTCGCTTCTCCAAAATACCGGTGACAATTTGCCTATCCTCAAAAAAGGGAATTTCTTTTTCGAGAAGTGACGCAAGAATTAACTTGTTGTAAAAATTTCTTCCGTCATCACGCTGGTTTTGATAAAACTCAAGAAATGGCCAAACGTTCTGCTTCCATCCATCAAGCAACTTTCGAACAACGTCCTCGGGTTGTGAGTGAGGAAAAAATCGATACGTGTCAGGAAATAAAAATCCCTCAAGGTCACGGGCAGTAATAAGAAAAGGATAGTCATCTCTAAGTGTTGTCCAGGGAAACGAAATAAGTTCTCCGGGTTCAAGAATGTTATGTTCAGCAAGAAGTTGATCAATCTCACGTGTGGTTGCACCTTCAATAATTAAAACAGAAACATCTCTCGGCAACCCGCTAACCAGTGATCGAATAATGCGTTGAGAAGAATCTGATGGAGAAAGTGTGTACATCCCAGGCTTTAGTTGGTGAGCAACACCAGTAATAAAACTATAAAATTTAACAGCGGCCGCAGAGCGAACAATGCCATCAGACTCAAGATTTTCAGCAATCATTTCAAGACCATCTCCTTCCGAGATAGAAAAAAGATGAGGAACATCAGATTGTGAAACGGGGCTTAAAGAATAAAAAAAGTACAAAAAAAAGAGACTAACAAACAATAAAAGTCCGATAATAAATAACGCTGTTGAGCTCCCCTTGAAAAGGGGTGTTGTAGAATGCTGAGAAACCTGAGTCATAACCTAAAAACGACGCGAAGAGTGAACTGCAATGCTTTGAATTATGCCAAGGAGAAGTGCGCTCGTCAACAAACTTGAACCTCCATAGCTAAAGAAGGGAAAGGTGACGCCAACAACGGGAAAAAATCCCAGCGCCGAACCAGTATTAATAGCAAGCTGAACAAGAAGCATGATAACCGCGCCAATGCAAATAAACCTAAAAAAATTATTATGCGCTCGCCCACCAATACGAATAATGCGAAACAACAGAACAACAAAAAGACCAACAACAAAAGTGCCGCCAACAAAACCCCACTCCTCGATAAAAGCTGGGAAAATAAAATCGGTTGCGGCCTCAGGCAAGAATCGAAGTTGTACCTGTGTCCCTTGTCGAAACCCTTTTCCCAGGAATCCCGCTGATCCCACGGCAATTTTTGATTGAATAACATTATAGTTAACACCAAGTGGATCTGATTCAGGGTTGAGAAATCCTAAGATACGATCTTGTTGATAGGGCGCTAAAAACGACCACCCAAGAAAAGAAAGAAAAATGAGTATAAGAAGACCAAGAAGAAGATGACGCCAACGAATGCCGCTTACGAGAAGAAATCCCGCCCAAAGACCCAGAAAAATCACTGCCGAACCTGCGTCGGGTTGAAGCATGACAAGACTCACGGGCAAAATAAAATAAATAAACGATTTTAGAATAATACTAAGACGAGCGAGTTTTACGTGCTGTTTGGCAAGAAAATAGGAAAGTAAAAGAAGAAGAGCAAGTTTTGCAAATTCTGCCGTTTGAAATTGCAGCGGACCAAGTTGAATCCATCCTCGAGTATTGCGGATTTCTTCAAAAAAAAGGGTAATGAAAAGAAGAAAGAGAGAAAAAAGATACACACTCAAAACAATCCATCGATAACTTACTAGAGGTCTAAGATCAATTTGCGAAACAAAAAAAATAACAAAAAACGAAAGAAGGTACCAAAAAAATTGTAATCGAAAAATAGAAGCTGAAGACTGTGGAGCTTGAGAAATGCTTGAGAGAATCAGAAGGCTTAAGAGCGCAAGGAGAACAAGCGCTCCATTCAAGATCCAATCTTGATGTTTAAATTTAAGAATGCCCATACAAGAATGAACTTAACTATAGAACACCAGGTCGTTCAAGTTCAAGGTAAAAACGCGTAGCATCACGATTGATCGTTGCAAACTCAACGGCGGGAACAACAATCCGAAAAAAGCGCTCCTCAAAGGGCTGAAGATCCTCAATGAGCGTCTTTGAGTAACCACGCTGTAATTTAAATTCATTAACCAAAATAGCATTAACGGTAACACGTCCCAGGGTTCGCCCACTTTCATTAACTACTAAACCAGTAATCGCAAGCTCGCCAGTTGCACTATTTTCTTGGTACTGAATATTCCTAACCGTAGCCTTAGGAGAGAAAAACCGCTCTTCAGGCTCCCAAGTAAGAAGATCGGCGGGCATAAGAGAAACCTCACCGCGAACAAGTGCCTTGTCAAAGGGTAGTGCTGTTTCGACAATATATTTTATCTCTCCAGGATAAATAAACGTCTCTCGCGTAAATGATCCTTGAATAACACCAGCCGCATCAAAAAAATCTACACGATAAGAAAAACGAGGCAAACCGAAACGAGTATTCACATTACGAATTTCAATAAGTGTGTTGTATAAACCATTTTCAATTTCATAAAGAAAAACTGGCGAGACGACAAGAGGCTTAAGTGCTTGCCGAGCGCAAGATAAACAAACACCATCACAATCTATACCAACCTCATCTTGATTTAAAATACCATCAAAACAACTCGGCTCCGGTTTAAAAGCAGAGTAAGAAAAAATACCAACAACAGACAATACGAGAAAAAGAAAAGTTCCTCCATAAAGCGCTTGTTTGAAAAATCTACTCATATACCTAAATACTATCACAAATGAAAACCTCCCCGTTATCGAAAAACGGGGAGGGCATAGGGGTGGGTGGACTCGAACCACCAACGTTAGACTTCGAGTCTAATGCTCTAACCAGTTGAGCTACACCCCCTAAATAAGCTTTGAGATTGATAAAGCAGAAAAGCTGTAGAAAAAAATAACAAAAGCAAAAAATAAAGTCAAGGGCTACAATGTTATTGTAAACCAAAAAATGCCAACTCATTAGAGTCAGTTTTTTTTATAAATCAATAACAGCTTTTGTATACCGGCATACCCTACTTTCCCAGGAATGAACCAAGTATCATCGGGTTTATATGCTTTCACTTCTGTGTTCGGAATGGAAACAGGTGGGGCACATATAAATAAAACACCGGCAAACAAAAGCCGTTATATCGCTGAACCTGTCAGCATGTGGATGATCAATTGAGCTACACTTCCTGTGTAAATTCAGCGAAATTATTAAAGCGCCGAAATCGTATCGATTTCGCGACGCGACGACGAAGATGTGCAAATGCACCTCGAGGAGAAGCAGCAAAGAAATCGATCGCGTCGCTCCTTCGGTCAGATAATTTTTCATTCTGTCCTTGTTGCTCGTCGCTCATGTAGTAAAAACTACACATCGTTCCTCGCGCCGCGACATAATAGAAAAATTATTCTGATCAATAATTCACGGAATTTGCACAGGAAGTGTTGTGGTATACGGTCTATTAGTACTCCTTGGCTAAACACCTTACGGTGCGTACACCGAGAGCCTATCAACGTGGTAGTCTTCCACGAACCGCTCTTAGCCGAAGCTAAGAATTATCTAATCTTGGGGTTGGCTTCGTGCTTAGATGCTTTCAGCGCTTATCCATGCCGAACATAGCTACCCAGCGATTCAGTTGGTACCAAAGCTGGTAGACCAGCGGTTCGTCCATCCCGGTCCTCTCGTACTAGGGACAGCTCCCCTCAGATAATAACGCCTGCAGCAGATAGAGACCAACCTGTCTCACGCATATATCTAGAAAATGTTAAAAATTTCTAAGATGTAATCCCGTATTACTACGGGTATGGACTATACCACCACCCCAACATAAATATTGGGGGATCGACGTGTTATGGAATCTAAAAAGATTTCCATCTGACCCGAAGTGCTTCGGACCAAGTCTCTAAGGGGTCAATAAACCTTCTGTTCTCAAGACTTTTTCAACTTCGCGCGAAGTTTGACTTCGCTTCTTTGAGTAATTCAAATTCTTAAATTCATCAATCATTTTCGCAACAGTAAGAAAGTCAAAACCATTTTTAATACTCTTTCTCTTGTTAAGAATATTAATCATAAGTCTTGCTTGCTTTTGCTTAAGCCTTAAATAAGGCAGAACAACTTTGATGAACGTGCGAATTGAATCTTCGTCACCAATCGTAAGTTCGATGATACCATCCTTTCTTTTGCGGATATATCCTTTGTCGATGAGTTGCCACAATCGATCCATAAAAAGCTCTTCTTTCTTTGACTGAAAAAAGACGATTTGAGGACTGATCTGGAATTTATAACGGTATGTATTGTTCGGTTTAAGACGAACATAAATACTACCATCACCATCAAGGAATCCCGCGAGGTAAGCAGCATTGATACGATTCATGAATCTAGTCTTGAGACAAAAAGGAATGTGACTTCCCTCGGTATTACCCTAACACACGACAGGTTGTTTTTCAACGCGTGTAAGGATTTCACCGATATGAGTCGATTTATTCGATCACGATTACTCGCGAAAGCCGCCGTATGAGATCGATGTCTTCTGAGCTAAACCTTTCAGTCGCTCGAACATTCACGTTACGAATGTTTAGGGTTCATTGTTGACGGTCTGAACCCAGCTCGCGTGCCACTTTAATTGGCGAACAGCCAAACCCTTGGGAGCTTCTTCACCCCCAGGATGTGACGAGCCGACATCGAGGTGCCGAACCTCCTCGTCGCTATGGACGCTCGGAGGAGACCAGCCTGTTATCCCCGGAGTAGCTTTTATCCGATGTCTCAGGCCTTCCTATAAAGTGCCATCGGGTCACTAACTTCTACTTTCGTACCGGCGCGACGTGTATGTCTTGCCGTTAAGCTGGCTTATGGGTTTACCCGTCCAGCCCGATTTCAATCCGGGCCAAGCCAACCTTGATAAACTCCTCCGTTACATTTTGGGAGGAGAACGCCCCATTCAAACTGCCTACCAGACACTGTCCCACGCCGTTTTTTCCGTCGGGGTTAGAATTTAAGATTTAAAAGATGAGTATTTCACTAGCGACTCCACTTAAGCCAAAACCTAAGCTTCAAAGTCTCCTCACTATGCTACGCAGATAAGCCCTAAACCCAATATCAAGCTGCAGTAAAGCTTCCGGGGTCTTTTCGTCTTGCTGCAGGTAGCCCGCGTCTTCACGGGCATCGCATTTTCACCGAGCTCCTCGTCGAGACAGTTCCCCAGTCGTTACGCCATTCGTGCGCTCCGGAACTTACCCGGAAAGGAAATGCGCTACCTTAGAACGATTATAGTTATCGCTGACATTGACGAGGGCTTCGGGCAGTAAGCAATCCGACAAGTCGGATCACCCCCACCGTTAACCTTCTCGCATCGGTCAGGCGTCACCCCCTATACATCCTCTTTCGAGTTCGCAGGGAGCTGTGTTTTTGGTAAACAGTCGCCAGGGATTCTTTCGCTGCGGCCTATCTTGCGATAGGCAGGCCTTATCCCGAAGTTACGGCCGCTAATTTGCCGAGTTCCTTGACGAGGACTCACTCGTTCCCCTTGGGCTACTCGCCCTGTCCACCTGTGTTGGTTTTGGTACGAAGTCTTACATACTAATCTTAGAAGCTTTTCTTGGAAGCGTGCTCAGTCTTCTTGAGAAGGCAATAACCTCCTCTAACTGCTTTCCTTGGAGTTGTCATTGAAGACGACGTCCGGATTTACCTAAACGTCCTCCTAAGTCACAGATGCCAAACCATTAAGGCACAAAACCTACTACGCTCCGTCCCTCCATCGAATATATAAGACGGGCCGGAATATTAACCGACTACCCATCGACTACAGCGTTTGCCATTGCCTTAGGATCGCCTAACCCGTGGCTGATTGCCATTGCCACGGAAACCTTGGACTTTCGGGGTGCTCGTTTCTCACAAGCAATGTGGTTACTCATACCAACATTCTCTCTTCTACGCGCTCCATCCTGCCTCACGGCTCAGACTTCAACGCCCGTAAAATGCTCTCCTACCGCTTACTCTTTCGAAAAAAAGTAAACCCGCGTCTTCGGTATGTTGCTTAAGCCCCGATACATTTTCGGCGCAACCGACCATCGAATAGTGAGCTGTTACGCACTCTTTAAAGGATGGCTGCCTCTAAGCCAACCTACTATCTGTCTCTGGTCGATTACTACCTTTTACACTTAGCAACAATTTAGGGACCTTAGACTGCGATCTGGGCTGTTTCCCTTGCGACCATGGAGCTTAGCCCCCACGGTCTAACTGCTAGACAAACGATACTGGCATTCGGAGTTTGACTGAAAAGTCGAGATTTCTCCCTATACTTCTCAACCAGTAGCTCTACCTCCAGTATGTTTAACGCCTAACGCCAGTCCTAAAACTGTTTCGGAGAGAACCAGCTATTACCAAGCTCGATTAGCTTTTCACTTCTTACCCCAGTTCATCCAAAGGCTTTACACAACCTACTGGTGCGGACCTCCCCAACCTTTTACAGTTGGTTCATCCTGACCAGGGCAAGCTCGCTTGGCTTCGGGTCTATCACACACGGCTGAACGCGCTATTAACACTTGGTTTCCCTACGCCTCCGTTCCGTAGAACTTAGACTAGCCATGTACGATAAGTCGTTGGTTCATTCTTCAATAGGCACGGTGTCACTCTTGCGAGCTCCACCTCCTTGTAAGCGTATGGTTTCAGATACTATTTCATCTCCCTCACCGGGATACTTTTCACCTTTCCCTCACGGTACTTGTTCACTATCGATCACAACATATATTTAGCCTTACCAGATAGTACTGGTAGATTCCCTCAAGGTTTGTTTGCCTCGAAGTACTCAAGAATAAAAACCAAAGGTGTATTACCTTTCGTGTACGGGACTATCACCGTCTCTGGTTCTGCTTTCCAGCAGATTCCACTAAATAATACATTTATAACCTCTGTCTTAAGTTCAAGTCCCGACGCACTTTCTAAAAAAATGAAAGTCGGGAATCCCGACAATTCGTCGAGACTTAAAACTCAAAAAAATTTTTATCTTACAACCCCACTTATATACTCCACACCAAATGCATGAAACATGCACTTAGTGCGAAGAATAGTAAATGGTTTGGGCTCTTCCCGTTTCGCTCGCCGCTACTCAGGGAATAAAAATTTTTCTCTGTTCCTCTGGGTACTGAGATGTTTCACTTCCCCAGGTACGCTCTCTAAAGTAAATTAGAGTCATCAGGGTTTACCTGACGGGGTTCCCCCATTCGGAAATCTCCGGATCAAAGCTTGCTAAGCAGCTCCCCGAAGCTTATCGCAGCCACGCCACGTCCTTCATCGCTCTGTTGTGTCTAGGCATCCACCATACGCCCTTATCACCACATCACTCAATTGACCATCCACATAATGACAGTCATACAACTTCGCAGATTAATGCGTAAACTGCGAAGGGTGAGTGTTTAGTTTTCAAACTGCAATCAGTTAAACCAATCAACCAGAGAACCCATACAAGGAGACAAAAAAAACCGCCTCCTGGCGGCTACCCGAACAAGTCAGCACAAACTGACAAAACGTTAGCCGCTATGTATGTGTATCGTGCTATTCATTGCTACCAGTTCATTATAGCGGCTGAATAAAACTTGTCAACTGTGCCTTTAGTTAACCTCAAGGGGTGACACTGTGGATAAATATTGTTCGACCTTTCCCATAGGAATCATGCCATTCAAATACTTTCCCAAATGTATTCGTTCATAATTGTACCAGTGCAAATATTCTTTA